>OJSC01000008.1_pt1 | contig 206870 bp, 175 predicted proteins | sample 1599361 | NCBI WGS metagenome assembly OJSC01 (sample SAMN04168656, study PRJEB22393) | human gut metagenome | biome: human gut microbiome; feature: stool | host: Homo sapiens | collected 2014-03-17 | reverse complement strand
GAACCATATAGTATGCACTGCTTTTTAGAATTTACGGCTGTGACAGACGGACATATTCGCATTAAAGGCCGGATTCATAATAAAAAGGGTATTGGATACGGACATGAACTGATATTTGAAAATGAAGTAGATCAGACATATCTTAGAGGTTTTGCAAAAACACTGTTTGCTGATTACGGTAAATATGCTAAGTGATCAAATGGTATGGAAGGCAGAAGTATGAATAAACAGGAGATGGCAGAAGATAATTAATATATTTCAAAATTATGGGGCATAGGATAAAAAAGTCTGACAGATTATGGAACTGTTTTACTTCATTTTCACAAGCGGGATTGATATAATCATCTAAATTCTTTACCCGAAATGGATTGCCGGATTTCAGAGCGGTGGGAGCATGAAAGTTCATCAGTAAAATGGTAGTAGGGAAAATACAAATGAGAAGATATGCATACTTGAAAGAACCGATAAAAACAAACAAGAAAGATTACATATATAAAATCATGCTGTATCAGACGAAAAAAGATGGAGTATATCTGTTTATGTATTGCCAAAAGGATGCCGTTCAATGTTCATTTGACTATTGGTATAAAACGGTTGAAGATGTCTATGAGGATTGGAATGATCTTGTGAATGAAAAAGGCTGGATTCCTATAGATGATCCGCTGCCTTATTGCCAGCACGATGCTTTTTTACCGATAAGAGTAAAGGGGCGTGATATTGGTGAACCCCAGTGGGGAAAATTGGAAATTCTTGAAAATGGCAAATGGAAAGAATACATTCCCGATCAGTGGCGTCCGTAATTGTTTCAGATACGGAAATGGTTTAATTTGACAGCAAAAAACAGCTGTGATGTTATTACTCGTAAGATTCGCAGAAAATTGATTTTCACTAAATGTATGATAAAATGAGGATGAGGAATACATTTTATTATTTTATATTGCATTTTAGCAGAAGAGTGAAGGAGGTAATTGTATGAACAGAACGCTGAGAATGTGGATGATCTGGGTTATGGCAGCTGCTGCGCCTTTCTTTATTTTTCCATCGGAAGCCGCTGTTTGGGACGGTCCCCGGTCTCATCCTGCCGCTCAAAAGGTGGAGGATGCTTATGTGTATATAAAATATGTGGATATTCACGGACGTGATATTTACGCGACGCAGACGATCAAGGGCGTATCCGGTGATTATGCCAATGGAAATGATTATATCCGCAATATCACAACGTATCGTTTTGTGCGGACGGAACCGGGACGAGTCCAATTTGACGCAAAACGCAGGGGAACGATTAAAATCGTTTATGAAAAGGAGCAAAAAGGCGCAAGGTAATAAAGTGGATGAAAGGCCGCTCTTCGGAGCGGTTTTCTTTTGTAAAAAAGAGGGTACAGGAAATATTTCTTTTATCTGCAGCCGGCACACTGATTGATAAAAATCAATATTGACTGTCTATATAAAAACTTCTATAATGATACATAAGCATTAACAGGTCTGTGGTTGAAAGTCGATGCCAGTCGCAGGCAAAGCGATCCACGTAAGGTGTTTAAAAGAATACTGAGCATGGTGCGGCTTAGAAGTAAGTCCTGCCGAGGAAATCGAGAGGGCTAGTAGTGAGAGGCAAGTGCCGGGTAGCGAACGCTCCAGCAGGCGGGTGTGGGGTCAAAAACCAGGTCAGCTGTTTGTGCTTTCCAATTGAATGTAAAGGCGATGAGCAAAAGAAGTATTCTTACTTCATGTCTGAAGAGAGGGCGGGGCGATGGGAGCCGTCTGTCATGAGTTTGAGGAAATGCATTTGTGAGCTGGAGAGGGGAAGGAATCGGATTCTTGTATCTTCTTCCGTGAATGTGCGTTAATGTATGGACGGCTTTTCAGCCGGCAGAGTGGAATTGCGGGCCACCGTCTCTGTGAGGCGGCGGTCTTTTGATTTGTATGAGTGAATGAGATTTGGAGGAATGAAGATGGAAGAAATCAAGGTGTATAATACGCTGACAGGAGAGAAAACGGTATTCCGGCCGCTGGTGCCGGGGGAAGTCAAGATTTATGTCTGCGGCGTCACACCGTACAATCACCCCCATATCGGGAATGCCCGTCCGGCGGTGACCTGGGATGTGATCTGCCGCTATCTGAAGCATATCGGCTATAAAGTAGAGTTTGTGCAGAATTTTACTGATGTGGACGATAAGATTATCAATAAGGCAAATGCCGAGGGGTCTGACTGGAAAACGATTTCCGACAGGTATATTGATGCTTATTTCCAAGTGATGGATGTCATGCATGTGCGGCGGGCGGATGTGTATCCCCGTGTGTCTGACCATATGCAGGATATCATTGACATGGTGCAGAGGCTGATTGATAAGGGCCATGCCTATGTACTGGGAAATGATGTTTATTATGATATTTCCACTTTTGAGCATTACGGGGCGTTATCCGGACGTAAGATTGATGACATGCTGGCAGGCGCACGTATCGAGGTCAATGAGGGAAAACGCAATCCCGGCGATTTTGCTCTCTGGAAGGGCGCCAAACCGGGTGAACCGTTCTGGGAAAGTCCCTGGGGAAAGGGACGTCCCGGCTGGCACATTGAATGCTCCGCCATGTCTGTCCATTATCTGGGAAAGACTTTTGATTTCCATGGCGGCGGCAGCGATCTGATTTTCCCGCATCATGAAAATGAAATCGCCCAGTCGGAAGGATGCACGGGGTGCAAGTTTGTCAATTACTGGCTGCATAACGGATTTATTACGATTAACTCGGAAAAGATGAGCAAGTCCTTGAATAATTTCTTCCTGGCGAAGGACGTGCTGGAAGAATATTCCGGCGATGCGCTCCGTTATTTCCTGTTGTCTGTCCAGTACAGAAATCCGCTGGATTATTCCCGTGACCGTCTGGACGAAGCGGAGAAGAATATGGAACGTCTGTCAGGGGTTATCAGACGGCTGAAAGAATTAGCGGCTAAAGAAGGTGCTGAAAAAACAGACGCTTCCCGTTCTCTTGAGAAAGCGGCGGAAGAGTCGCTGAAGGCCTTCCATGAAGCGATGGATGATGATTTCAATACGGGACTTGCCACCGGCGCCATGTTTGACCTGGCGAAAGCAATCAATATTTACGGGACTGCGGTAGACGGCGGCCTTAGTGTGGATCATGAAACGGTAGAAAAGGCGCGTACCGCTTTGAAAACGATTATGGACATCTTGGGAATTCTTGAAGAGGTATGGGAAAAGACGGATTCTCCGGATGACAAATCTTATAATGATCTGATGGATGTCATTCTGGCAGTCCGCCAGACGGCGAGAAAAGAAAAGATGTACAAAATTGCCGATGAAATCCGTGACAGGCTGGATTCTGCAGGTATCGTGATCGAAGATACGCCGACCGGCGCAAGGTGGAAGAGACGTGGAGTTTAAAAGGGTTCTTTTTCTGAAAAAGCAAATGGCGCAAAAACTGGGGAGAGGATCGCCTGAATTGGGTGAACAGGATATTTTTGCCATGGATGCGCTGACACTGGCGTATATCGGTGATGTATGCTGGTCCTTTTTTGTCAGAAAAGCGCTGATCGATACAGGGATTTACAATGTGCAGATATTAAACAGCCTGGCATCGGAGATGGTGTCCGCCCGTCAGCAGAGCCGTATCCTTTTTGAGATAAAAGAATTACTTTCCGACAGAGAATTAAAGGTTTGCAAAAGGGCAAGGAATACCCATTCTACAGTGCCGAAAAGCGCTACCGTAGAGGAATACAGGGAGTCTACGGCATTTGAAGGGCTCCTGGGGTATCTCTATCTGTCACGGCAGAAGGAAAGGCTTGATTTCCTTATGGGGCGCGGGCTTTCTTATTTGGCAAGGGAGTTTCACGATGAATAACAGAAGGGTTTCCCCTGATAAAAAGGAACGGAAATGCGATCCGCATGAGAAAAGAAGGAGCGGAGACCAATCCATGCGTAGGGAAAGGGGATTTTCTTCTGGGAGCAGGAGAAAGGAAGAGGAAACCTGTTTTATCGGCGGCCGGAACAGCGTACTGGAATCTCTGCGTGCAGGGCAGGTAAAAAAAGTTTTCATAAAACCGGGGAAAAAGGATGGCCGCCTCTTGGCATTGGCTAACGAAGCGGAACGTTTCGGCATCTCCGTTATTGAGGCGGAGGAAAGGGAGCTTGACCGTTTGACGGAAGGTGTCCGGCATCAGGGAGTGGCCGCGTCTTTGAAGCCTTATGCATATGCTGATTTGGAAGAGGTGCTTTCGTCTTGTGGAAGAAAGGATCCCCTGCTTATTCTTCTTGATGGTGTGGAAGATGTGAGAAATATAGGTGCGATTGTCCGCACGGCGGAATGTGCGGGTGCGGCGGCAGTGCTGCTTCCCAAGCATAGAAGTTCACCGGTGACGGCGGCCGCCATGAAGACGGCGGCAGGTGCTTTTGCTTATCTTCCGGTCTGTCAGATTGGAAATATCCGGCAGACACTGGAGAAACTGAAAGAACGGGGGTTTTGGGCAGTCGGCGCTGATATGGACGGCGGTGATCTGTATCAGGCGGATTTGAAAGGTCCTCTGGTTATCGTTATGGGAGCGGAAGGAAAAGGCATAAGTCCTCTCACCAAAAGAATGTGTGATTTCTGTGTACGCATTCCGATGAAAGGCAAAGTGTCATCTCTGAATGTATCTGTTGCCGCAGCGCTTCTCATGTATGAGGCAGTCCGGCAGAGGAATTGAGATGAAAGATTTATACTTGATTGACGGATATAATGTTATCTTTTGGCTTCCCGAAGAGTTTCCTCGAACCGATTTGGAGTCGAGCCGCAAAAAGCTGGTAGATCTTATGCAGGACTATGGGGCTCATAACGACGTGGAGGTGATTGTCGTTTTTGACGGGAATAGCCGTTCTTTAAAAGCGAAAGTGGAAACGGTTTCCCCCTTTTTCCATGTGGTGTACACACCGTCGAAAATGACGGCGGATAGTTATATTGAAATGGAATCATATAAAAGGCGAGATGAGTATCGTTCTATTTTCGTTGTGACATCGGATGGCGCGGAACAGAACCAGGTGCTGGGGAACGGCGCTTACCGTATGGCGGTTTCCGACCTGGTGCGGTCGTGGAATGAAGATAAGAAAGTGCAGACGATTTTTATGCGCCGGAATAATATGGCGAATCCACGGAGTGAGATCGGAAGGCACATTCCTTCATCCGTGCAGGATAAGCTGGAAAGGTTAAGAAGAAAGTAGTGTGACAGAGGTGCTTTATGGAAAAAGTTGACCTAAAAGCGGCTGTGTTATATACTAATTTTTGATATTATCCATATAAAATTTACTGTATCTTTCATGATGCATAGGAGGAAGTACTGTGAAATACGCTTTAATTGGAATAACGATGGTAGTGGCTTTGTTTTTGATCATCGTGGTTGTTGCCCAGGAATCCAAACAGCCCGGCATGGGAAGTGCGATTGGCGGCGGTGCGGAAGGGATGATGGGGGGAAAATCCCGCGGTAAAGATGCTGTCCTTTCGAAATTTACCGTTGTGCTCGGTATTCTATTCGCCGTGCTTTGTCTTGTGCTCGGGCGGTATATGAATACGTTTTAATGAGGATTTTGGGGCTTGCACGAGGCAAGCCTTTTTTATTGAAGGAGACAGGAAATGGGAGATAAGGAGAAATTATCATATCGTCCCGGCATGGTTCTGCAGGGGGTCTACAAATCTTATGGACCGCGTTTCGGATTCCTGATCACGGATGAGGAGCATGAAGATGTGTACATTGCTGACCGTGATCATCTGAATGCAGTCAATAATGATATCGTGGAAGTGCGTATAAAAAAAGGAGAAACGGGGCGTCACAATACGGAGGGGGAAGTCCTCCGCATCATTGAAAGAGCGGAAAATACTTTTGTCTGCACTTATGAGATGACATCCTTTGGAGGAAAAGCTATACCGATTGACGAAAAGATCGATATGGTGATTGAAATACCACGGGGAGAGGAACTGGAAGCGGTCACCGGTGCTCGTGTGATGGTGGAAGTGACAAGATGGCCCGGGGCGAGGGCAAATGCCGAGGGGAAAGTGACGGAGCTTATCGGCTATAAGGGGGATAAAGGGATTGATATCGACATCATTATCGCCCAGCACCGGCTGCCCCATGTGTTTTCCAAAGCACTCATGGCGGAAGCCGATGCTCTTCCCAGGGAAATAAAACAGGAAAAAGGAGTGGAGGATTTCCGCAGCCTTCCCATCGTGACTATTGACGGCCCTGATGCGAAAGATCTGGATGACGCTGTTTACTGTGTGAAAAAAGAAAATGGCCATTATCAACTGGGGGTGCATATTGCCGATGTAAGCCGGTATGTGAGGAAAGGAAGTTTAATTGATGATGAGGCATATCGCCGCGGGACATCCGTCTACCTGGCAGACCGTGTTATACCTATGCTGCCTTTCCAGCTTTCCAACGATTTGTGCAGTCTGAATCATGATGAAGACCGTTATGCCATGTCCTGCATTATGGATGTGGCGCCTGACGGGAAGGTAGCGGCGGAAAAGATTACGCCTTCCATGGTTCGTGTGGCGCGGCGCTGCAACTATCCGGAGATAAATCAGGCCTTTGAAACGGGTGTGGCGTCTGACGATTTGAAGCCATACCTGCCTATGCTCCGGGATTTAAAGGCGTGTGCTGATATCCTCCGTAAAAACAGAGAAAACAGAGGCGCTCTGGAATTTGATTTCCCTGAATATAAAGTGATTCTTGATGAGGAAGGCACTCCGCTCCGCATTGAAAAAAGGAATCGCGGTGATGCGGAAAAGATGATTGAAGATGCCATGATTGCCGCCAATGAAACGGTCGCCCGTTTCCTGGAAGCTACGGGACATACTTCCGTATATCGCATTCATGATCATCCGGACGGAGATAAGCTCCTTTCTTTAAAAAGAATGATGGCGATTTTCGGAGTGGCGGAAAAGCTGCCGAAAGAACCGGAACCGAAAGATATGCAGCGCCTTATGGAAAGCATGAAAGGAAAAGAGATTGAAGCCGTCGTACAGGTCATGACACTCCGATCTTTGCCGCAGGCGTGTTACAGTACGGAGAACAAAGGGCATTTTGGTATAGCGTCCACCTGTTATACCCATTTCACATCGCCAATCCGCCGCTATCCTGATCTCATGGTTCATCGGCTCATCCGCCAGGCTCTTCGGAACAGGCTGAATAAATCACAGCTGAAAAAGCAGACGGAATTTCTTCTCCGCGCGGTGGAGCATTGCTCCGAAACAGAACAGAATGCGGTGGAAACGGAAAGAGATACAGCCGATCTGAAAATGACGGAATACATGGTTCCTTTTGTTGGAGAGCCTTTTGATGCCCATATTACAGGGCTTACCCGGTTCGGCATATTTGTCGGACTGGATAACGGAGTGGAAGGACTTGTCCATATCGATTCCATGGATGATGACGAATACGTTTATCAGGAAGACACCATGACGGTTAAAGGGCTGCGCGGCGGGAAGAAATACACCATGGGGATGCCGGTGCGTGTGACCCTTGTCAAAGCGGATAAGGAAAAACGGGAGCTGGATTTCGTCATGGGTGAGATCCGATCACCGCTTAATCTGGAAAAGCGTGTAAGAAAAGGATCCCGTCCCAAATCGAGCACAAAAAAGAAAGCAAAGAAAGGTAAAGGGAAAAAGAAATAATGGCAGCAGAAAAAAATGCGCCGCCTGTGTCCGCAAACCGCCAGGCCTATCATGATTATTTCATTCATGAAACCTATGAATGCGGCATCGCGCTTGCCGGAACGGAAGTAAAATCCATCCGTGCCGGCAGGGTGAATTTAAGAGACAGTTTTGCCCGTGTGCAGAAAGGAGAAGTATTTCTCTGGAATGCCCATATCAGTCCGTATGAGCAGGGAAATATTTTCAACCATGACCCGCTTCGGACAAGGAAACTGCTTCTCCATAAAAAAGAAATCTTAAAAATAGAGAATACCCTGAAGACGAAGGGATATACCCTGGTGCCGCTGAAAATGTATTTCCGCCATGGGAAAATTAAAGTGGAAATAGGTCTTGCCACAGGGAAAAAGCTGTACGACAAGCGGCAGGACATGGCAGCGAAAGCGGCGAAGCGCGATTTGGCGCGGCGGATCAAAGAACAGCGGTATGATTGAGTTGAATGTTTTCAATAAAAAACGGGGATTCTTCTCTTATGGAGAATCCTCGTTTTCAGTGGATTATTTTTTTATGATGTCATTCATCCGTTTGAAAGTTCTTGTCATATCGCTGTGACCGGAAAGGTGAGTGATGGCTTTGCCGTTCATCAGAAATTTTACTTCTTTAATATCCGGAAATTCAGTGAGCGTGTTTACTGTCATAGCGGTGAAAAGTTCTTCCATCGTGGTGCTCTTATCCATGTTTAGAAGCTCTTTTGAAAAGTCGACGGTGGCAATGCCGTCTTTTACCTTGACGGTATTGACAGATAACCCTTTCGGAAGGATCGGGTATTTTTGTTTACGATCATCGGCAATCATGGCAGCCAGTGCCGCTTTTGGCGGATCATCTTTTAGTTTCATTTTCACGGTGACCGGCACAAGGTACATAGCATCTTCCGTAGGACGGTAAATAGTGAGAGATACTTCTTTTTCCTGCTGCTCAGCGGTAGAAGCCGGTTTTGATGCCGGCGGTGTGGTGGTTGTGGCCGGGGTGCAGCCTGTGATACCGAGCGAAATAAGAAATGCCGCTCCGAGCAGATATATCTTTTTCATGGCATCCTCCTTAATCAGTCTGGGCGAAATAATCTACAAGGCCGTTGAAAAGGCTCTTGGCAATACTCTTGGGTGCCCACTTGGAAGTCAGCATCTTCAGACGGTGTTCATTGGAAATATACCCCATTTCCATGAGGACGGAGGGCATCGTGGTATGGGCGGTGACATAGAAGTTGTTTGCTCTGACACCCCTATCCGGAATGGAGAGACTGTTCAGCGTCGCCTGGTGGAGCATGTGCGCCAGCAGGAGAGATTTATCGCTTCCTACGTAGTAGTAGGCTGTAACGCCGTCAATCTGCGGATTGGAGATCGAATCGATGTGAATGGAAACGAAGACATGGGCATGGGCTTCATTGGCAATATCGCAGCGCGCCTGCAATTCCGCCGTGTCGGAAGCGTAAGGGCCGTAGACATCTCTATCTGTGGTACGGGTCATGACGACTTTCGCGCCTGCTGAAGTCAGGAGATCGCGCAGGTTGAGGGCGATCGGAAGCGTGATGTCTTTTTCATAAATCTCTTTATTATTCAAGTGGCCGATGGCACCTACATCGGTACCGCCGTGACCGGGGTCAAGGCAGATGATTTTTCCTTTCAGGGCCTGCCTGGCCTCAGCGGAAACAGGGACGTCCTTTATGGGAGGTGCCGGTGCGGCAGGTGTCGAAGAAGTGATTTCTTCTTTTGCTGCTTTTGCGGCATTTCGCTTTTCCGCTTTATCTACGGATTTATAGTAACTCTTTTTGGCACCGATAATAGGGATATCTACAACGAGACGATGAGGTTTGCCTGCTTTTGCGTCAGGGCGTAAGGCAAAGACGCGGATGTTTTCCATCTTCTGCGGTTTTGTCATGAGGACATCCAAATAGGTGTCGCCGTTTTTTTCTGAAACAGTGGCGAAATCAATAGCCCGTTCATCCATTTCATATTGATGGAGAGCGGAACCCTTGGCAGTATCTCTTAAAATCAGTTGAAAATTTTTCCCTTCTTCATCAATAGCGGCTTCTGCTTTTACTGCATGGGACAAATCCATAGCGATACGGACAAACGGCGGGTCGCCGTCGTTTCTTGCCGTCCATCGGAAATTCGTGATGGAAGCGGGTGCTGCCGAAGCCGGATGGACAGCGAGCAGGAATAAACTGACAAAAAAGATAAGTATAGAAAAAATTCTTTTCATAAGTTTCCTTTCTTTATGTGTAATGCATGAGATGATTATTCGAGGATATTTCCTATTATACCACGGGACATATATTCTTGAATGTTGGTCATAAAAATAGATGGAGCCAGGAGGCGCTGATGATTGCGATGATTTTCCAAAAATGACATGAAGTTTGTTTTGTAGTAAAATAAATTATGTATTGTCATTTTGACGAAGTGCTTACGAGGAGTTAGAGTATGTTTTTGTTTCATTGGAAAAAGAGCGCGGCGGTATTTGCCGCTTTGTTTGGAATCAGCGGCGCGGTTTTCCTTGGCGGCTGCGGCATGTGGAAATCAGGTGTGCCGAAAGAAGATGCTGTGAATATGGCGGAGGCTTCTTCCGTTAAGGTGAAAGATCCGAATTTCAAACCGGGAACAGCGATTGTACATCGTGATGCTGATGTAGAATACAGCGTGCCTGAAGGAGTTTCCATTCTCATGTACCATATGATCGGGGACATGAAAAATAATTCCGCCGTCATGACGGAGGATAATTTACGTATACAGATGCAGTACCTGAAAGACCATGGATACCATCCCATTACGATGCAGGAATTATATGATTATGTGACAAAAGGGGAAAAACTTCCATCCAAACCGGTATGTATTACTTTTGATGACGGGTATCTGGACAGCTATACTATCGTGTACCCCATGATGAAAGAATTCGGTTATCCCTGGACTTTATTTCTTATTACTGATGATGTGGGTAAATCTTACAACCGTATGACCTGGGAACAGCTGAAGGAAATGGCAGACAGCGGGGCAGTAACCATTGCGAACCATACTTTGAGCCATCCCAAGCTGCATAACCTGCCTACGAGGGCAGAGAAGGAAAACGAAATTATCGGCGCGAATAAAGCCCTCAAGTATCATTTGGGAATTGATAATCTATGGTTTGCTTATCCGTATGGAGATTATGATGACGAAGTGATTGATATCTGCAAAAAGGCAGGAATCAAGCTGGCAGTAACTACCGATGCCGGACGTGTCCATGTGGGAAGTTACCCTTATGACCTGAAACGCGTATACATTGGGAATAATGTTTCTTTGGCGCGGTTCATGGAACGATTGACGAAAGATAACTATGCGCCTTTATAAAATCAGGAGAAATGATGAGTAAAATATTTCACAGCCTTATATTTCGGTTTATCATAGTTACGCTGGTTTTCTTTGCGGCTACTTCTCCGATCATTGTCCTTTTCGGACCGTTTGGAAATTTGAAGCGTGCCGTGGTAGGCGCTATCATGCGTTCCCGCCATCCCCAGTACATTACCTGGCTGTATAACCAGGAGGAATTAAATGAAATATTGGGTGTAGTCAAAACGACAGAACAGACGCAAGTTCTTTCCTTTAAACCGCGTACCGATTCCACGCTATCTTTGCAGAAGATTGAAACGACCCGTTTCGTAGGTTATCTTCTGGAAATTCCCAATCCGCAGCGGATACAGGTGGCAACGGCTGAAGATATTCAGGAAAAAGGGGATACGACGAGCCGCATTGCAAAGAAGAATAATGCGGTTGCTGCAATTAACGGCGGGGGATTTTATGATCCCAATGGTACGGGAACCGGCCGCCTGCCCTATGGGTTTATCATTCATGAAGGAAAGTATCTGCTCGGGCAGCAGGTAGATGATAAAGAACGGGTCGATTTTGTCGGCATGACACGTTCAGGGAACCTGATTGCCGGAAACTATAATAAAAAGGAGCTTCATGATTTGGGTGTGACAGAGGGATTGACCTTCGGCCCGCCACTTATCATGAACGGCAAAAAGGTTATCCGCAGCGGTGACGGCGGCTGGGGGATCAGTCCGCGTTCCGCGATCGGACAGAAAAAAGACGGAACCATGATGTTTCTTGTTATCGACGGCCGCCAGCCGGGGTACAGTATCGGAGCCACTTTGGTGGATGTGCAGAATATTATGTATGAAAAAGGCGCGTATATTGCGGCGAATCTGGACGGCGGTTCCAGTACGACCTTGTATTATAACGGCAATGTAGTGAATAAACCGGCGGATCTTCTTGGAGAGCGTATGATTCCAACGGCATTTATCGTGAAATAGGAGGGAACTGATGAATAAGAAATTTCTTACATTTGTTTCCTGCTGTGTCATCGGTACGGTACTGCAGGCGGGCGGGTACCTTTATCTTGATCAGGTACTCTTTGCGCCTTTGTCTTCTTCGGATTACGGTGTATCTGATGTAAAAGATAAAAATACGGAGGCTCTTGATAAGGCAGGACGGAAGATATTCAGCAAAATTACGGTGAAGGGGAAAGCCTATTATTCCCATGACTACCATTATATGGCTGATGTTACCGCTGATTCTGTGACGATTTATAATTCAGACAGTTTGAACACGCCGCAGAAAGTGGATCTGAAAGGACAGGGCGTATCTTTCTTTGAATGGATGCCTGACCGTAATCTGGCGCTTATGGCCATGTATCCCATTCATTGGAAGGGCGGACGCTGGGATGTGACTCTGGCAAGGTATAATCCGGAAGGAACGACCCATGAATCGGATGCGCCGATTAAGGATCTGCCGAGAAACGCCAAAATTGTGGATGTGGCATACTCGACTGCGACGAATGCGGTGTATATGAAAATGGAGGTGGGAAACGGACTGTATCGTATTTATCGTACTGATGCAAACTATGATACCCGCCGCATCTATGTGCAGACATCCCATATCGGTAAGATTGCCGTTTTTTATGATGAAGATAAATTCTTCTACGATGACAGCCAGCGGGGCATTATGTATCTTTTTGACGGGGATGACAGCGGCTGGCGCGTTATTTCTCCGCCCGGGCAGTTCCGGCTGGTTGGGCTTGGCGAAGATAAAACGATTTACGCCGTTAAAGTAAATTCGAAAGATGAAGTCATCGGTTACTATACGGGAAGACTGAAAGTGGGCTTTCATGAAGTGAAAGCATTGGAAACACCAGTAGAATTAAATTCCGTCACGGTCCATATGATTCGCGAAGCGGCTGCAGCAAATCCTGAACAGCCGGCAGAGAAGAAAAATTAAATCATTAAATTGTAATATAAAATCGGACAGTCACACAGAAAAGGCTTCGAAAATAAATTCGGGGCTTTTTTTACTTGGGAAAACCTGTGTTTTCTAATGCGCCTGCCTAATAAAACTGATATAATTAAAAAAACTGCTTTTGAAAAGAGGGATTATATGGAGAGGGTCTGTTCTGCAGACGACAGGATCATTGCGGCACTGGATGTAGATTCTTTTGAAAAGATGGAGTCCATCGTGGAGGAGCTGGGAGAACTCGTTTCGTTCTACAAGGTAGGAATGGAACTGTACTATGCAGAAGGAAGTAAAACCGTGGAATGGCTTCATGAAAAAGGGAAGCAGGTTTTTCTTGATTTAAAAATGTATGATATCCCGAACACCGTGGCCCATGGAATTTCTGCTGTGTCGGGGCTGGGGATCGACCTGATCACGATCCACGCAGGCGGCGGTCGGGACATGATGGAAGCCGCGGTGCAAGCTGCCGATGAAGCGGGACGGAATAACGGGAGACGTCCAAAAATTCTGGCGGTTACCGTGCTTACCAGTTTTGATGAAACTGTTTGGGAAGAGACGGGCGGATTATTGCCGATTGAGTCTCAAGTGTTCCGCCTGGCAAAACTGGCAAAAGAGTGCGGCGTCGACGGTGTGGTGGCATCGCCGGAAGAAGCGAAAGGAATACGGGAACTTTGCGGAAATGATTTTGAAATTGTCACGCCGGGAATCCGTCCGGCCCTTGCAGGTGCTGATGATCAGAAACGTATCGCCACGCCCGCTGTGGCGCTTAATAACGGTGCGACGCGGCTTGTGATCGGGCGGCCGATTACAAAAGCGGAAGATCCGAAAAAAGCCGTCCGTATGATTTTAGAAGAGATCAGGGAGAATAAAAAATGATGAAAAAAGACGCAGAATCTTTATTGAGAGAGACAAAAGCCATTCTGGAAGGGCATTTTCTTCTGACCAGCGGGCTGCACAGCCCCCTTTATGTAGAGAAGTTCAATGTACTGCAGCACCCTGAGTACACGGAAAAACTTTGTGAAATGATTGCGGACCGTTTCAAGAATCAGGAGGTGCAGACAGTCATCGGGCCGGCAACGGGCGGCATTATCCTGTCACAGGTGACAGCGAGGCTTTTGGGGACCCGTTCTATTTTTACGGAAAGAGAAAACGGAAAAATGACACTTCGCCGTGGCTTCCGTGTGGAACCGGGTGAAAAGGTTCTCATTGTGGAAGATATCGTGACTACCGGCGGCTCTATCCGTGAAGTGGTGGACGTGGTAAATGAAGCAAAAGGTGAAATTGCGGGCATCGGTCTTTTTGTAGATCGCTCCGGAGGAAAGGCGGATTACGGTGTGCCTGCCGATAAGGTATTTCCTCTTGTCCGTCTGACAGTGCCGGCTTACCGCCCGGAAGAATGTCCGCTTTGTAAAAAAGGAGTGCCAATTACGGAAAGAGGAAGTCATCATTTGAAGAAATAAAAAACAATAGTTTGTGAATGAACAGTGAAGAAGAAACGGTACAGTGATGTATCGTTTTTTATGCGGCAAACAAAATAGACCTCCATGGGGGTGGAGGTCTTCAGGAAAGAGGCAATGTCGTTTGATGGGAGGAACGGTATTGCCTCGGGGGTTAAGTAGAAAGTTCGCACATCAGGTCATGAACAGAAACAATATCCTTAATTTTGTAGGCATTGGCGCCGCAGAAGACAAGTGCGTTATCCACATCTCCTTTGACAGCCCTGATGAGTGCCATAGTAATGCAATATGGCGTTGTGCGGGGATCGCAGGTCTTAAGGCAGTGGAAGCAGTTTCTTACGTTTTCACGCTGTTTGCGGATCCGTTTTACAAAAGGGTTGAGAAGCGCCCGTCCCGGCATATGGACCGGGCTTTGGACGATTGTCACATCTTCCTTTTTCGCCTTGACGTACATTTGTTTAAATTCGTCCGCCGCATCACATTCTTTCGTGGCTACGAAACGTGTTGCCATCTGCACGCCGGAAAGACCGAGAGAAAGATAATGTCTGATATCTTCTTTATCAAAAACACCGCCGCCGAATACGACGGGGATTTTTTTATTGTACTTTTCTTCAAATTCGTGAACTACCGCGAGAATTTCCAGAATTTCTTTTTCATAGCCGTCGTTTTCATGAAGTTTTACTTCTTCACGGGTGTAGCCCAAATGGCCGCCCGCTTTCGGACCTTCGATGACAACCAGATCTGCTGTCGTGTGGTGGTGCCTGTCCCATAATTTCAACAGGACGCGGCACGCTTTGGGTGAACCGATAATGGGTGCTATTTTGGTGTTCGAACCTTCGACACATGCGGGGAGATCGGCGGGAAGACCTGCGCCGGAAAAGATAATGTCTGCTCCGTTTTCTACGGCACACTTGGCATAAACTTCATAGTTATATCCTTTTGTCATGATATTCACACCGATAATTCCATCAGGCGCTGTTTCACGCGCTTTTTTCAGATGGCGTGCAAGAGCCCTGTAGTTAGCGGCAATCGTGTTTGTTCTGAAATCAGGTTCATCGAAACCGGGCTGTGCCGCGGAAATGACACCGATGCCGCCTTCTTTTGCGACGGCTCCCGCAAGACCGGAAAGGCTGATGCCGATACCCATGCCGCCTTGGATGATGGGAATACGGGCTGTCAATTCGCCTATATGCAATGCCGGTAAAGACATAGCGCTTCTCCTTCTTGATTATAATACAAAATCACATAAACGTTTTATTTAATGAGCGTAAATTGAAATTATTTGATTGTAGTGTAGTCCAAAAGTATGGATAAGTCAATGGTTTTATGTCAAATAATTTATTCAAACAAAACTTGATTTATTTTTGATAATATGACAAAATAAATCTTCAGTAAAGGAAGACAGGGATAAGGGCATTTCATTGCGTTATGAAGTTAGCACCTGTTCATAAAAGAATTCTTTATTATATCCTTGGATTAAAAGATTCCTGTTACGGGAATAATAGAAAAGCATATTAATCAACAGGGGAGAAACGAGGATACTATATAATGGTTGCGGTGCTGTGATATAGTATTATCAGCAGGTGATAAATATGAACAGAAAACGTAAATGGGAGAAAGAAGAACGGCGGGAAGCGATCACTGATGTGATCCGGCAGAATCCGTGCCTTACCGATGAGGATCTGGCAAAGCGGTTTTCCGTCTCTGCTGCGACAATAAGGCTTGACCGGCAGATGCTGGGGATACCGCAGATGCGGAAACGGATTGAAAAAGCAGTTTCTGAACATCCGTCCGGATTTCATGAAGAACTCCAGATTCTGGATATGGAGAAAGGGAAAAAGGGACTCGCCCTGTTTCATACGACAGAGGAAATGACGAACAGAAGCGGTATGGTTTCCGCAGATCGCCTTTATGCCGCTGCGGCAGATTTTGCGCAGTCTTTGGCAGGACAGGTGTTCACGCCGGTGCAGGTGGGGAATATTAAGTATAAAGAACCTGTCGGCAGTGGTGAACAGCTTGTTCTTAAGGGGAAAATCGCTCTGATGAAAGTAAACAGGAAATATATTTATATCAGCTTCTTTAAAAGAGCGGCGGAAGTGTTCCGTGCCAAATTTATTATGGAAATATCAAAAACAGGCGGGGAGGCGCTTCATGGATAAAATAGCAGTAGATGCTATGGGGGGGGATTTCGCTCCTCTTGAAATAGTCAAAGGCGCTGTTTTGGCAGTGCGTGATTTTCATGTTCCTGTTGTCCTGGTCGGCGATAAGGAACAAATTGTGAAAGTATTGAAAGACAATCATGCCGATCAGGAACCGTTGATTGAAATCTGCCATGCATCACAGGTGATTGGGATGGGAGAACATCCGGGGATGGCATTTCGTAAGAAAAAAGACGCATCCGTGTCTGTGGGGGCAAAGCTTGTTAAGAACGGAGAGTGCGGTGCTCTTGTCGCTCCCGGTTCAACAGGCGCTGCTGTGACGGCAGGACTTTTAGGGATGGGACGTGTCGATGGGATTGAACGTCCTGCCATTTTAACTCCGATTCCGAATCGGAAAGACGGATATACATTTCTGATTGACTCCGGTGCCAGCGCGCAGCCGAAACCGGAGACACTTTTACAAAATGCTCTGATGGGATATGTTTATGCGAAAAAGGTGTGGCATATCGAAAATCCGCGGATCGGACTTCTGAATATCGGCGAAGAAAGTACAAAGGGCAGTCCTGTGGTGACGGAAGCTTATGAATGGCTGTCTAGACAGAAAGTGGTTCCTTTTGCAGGAAATGCGGAGGGACGTGATATCATGTCCGGTGAATTTGATGTCATTGTTACTGACGGTTTTACAGGAAATGTAGTACTAAAATTTGGAGAAGGAGCTGCCAGCCTGTTTTCCGCATTATTGAAAAAATCGGTGGAAAAAGGTGGTCTTCGGGCAAAGCTGGGGGCCTTTCTCCTGAAACCGGCATTGAAAAAATATCTTGTGAAGCGGCTGGATTATGCCGAATATGGCGGAGCGCCTTTGATGGGGATTAAAGGCGGGCTGATTATCTGCCACGGCGCGTCCCAAGCCCGGGCAATCAGGAATGCCATTCATATGGCAAAAGACCTCTGTGAAGCCCGTGTGGTTGATGTTATTGCAGAAGCGGTGGTGCAGATTGAAAAAGAAGCGGGCCGCTTGAAAGAAGACTGAGCTTTTGGGGGAATAATTATATGAGTGTATGCAGTTCGGCAGGAATTTTGGGAACCGGTCACTATGCGCCGGAAAGACTCCTGACAAATTTTGACCTTGAGAAGTTGGTAGATACTACGGATGAATGGATTCGTACCCGCACAGGTGTGGAAACCCGCCACCTGGCAGCCGCCTCTGAAAATACATCGGATTTGTGTGTAAAAGCCGGTTGTAAAGCTTTAGAAGCTGCCGGTCTTACTGCAGAGGATATAGATTTTGTGATGGTGGCCACAGCTTCACCGGATTACGTGGTACCGTCGACAGCCTGTCTTGTGCAGGATAAGATGGGAATGAAACGGGCGGGCGGCATGGATATTTCCGCAGGCTGCTCCGGTTATATTTATGCAGTCGCCACAGCAGCCGCGATGGTCAAAGCGGGACTTTATAAATATATTTTGGTGGTGGGCGCGGAAATATTGTCCCGCCTGGTTAATTGGCGGGATCGTTCCACCTGTATTCTCTTTGGTGACGGGGCCGGAGCAGCGGTCATCGGGGCGGCGGAAGAAGGATTCGGCCTTCTGGCATCAGATTTAGGTTCTGATGGGAGCATGGGAAGTATTTTAAATATCCCAGCCAGCGGTGTGGCTGAACCTGTGACGCACCGCGCCATTGATTCGAATCGTATTTACATACATATGGAAGGCCCCGAAGTGTTTAAAGCTGCTGTCCGCCATATGGAAAATACAACTATGGCAGCACTTGAAAAGGCGGGAGTTGATAAAGAGGAAATAGATATGTTCATTGCCCATCAGGCCAATAATCGTATTATCCAGTCTATTGCAAAAAAAGTGGGTATTCCCAAAGACCATATGTATGTGAATGTCGAAAGATATGGAAATACTTCGGCGGCATCCGTGGGGATTGCGCTTGATGAAGCGGTGCGGAGCGGAAAAATAAAACATGGCGATATCGTCGTGATTACAGGATTCGGTGCCGGTCTTACCTGGGGCTGTGATGTAATGCGTTGGATTTAATAGCCATAATTTAATAGTCATAATAGATAGTTTATGTAATGAGGTGAAACAATGAAAACAGCATTTTTTTTCCCGGGACAGGGATCCCAGAAAGTCGGAATGGTTCATGATTTGTACGAAAAGTATGATTCCGTGAAAAAGATCATTCGTGAAGCTGATGACACATTGGGCTTTTCCATTTCAAAAATGATGTTTGAAGGTCCGGATACGGAACTGATGAAAACAGAATTTACCCAGCCTGCTATTTTGACGGCCAGTGTATGCTGTTGGCAGGTATTGAAAGAAGAAGGCGTTACACCTGATGTGGCGGCAGGCCACAGCCTCGGTGAATATTCCGCCCTTGTGGCGGCAGGTTCAATCTCTTTTTCTGATGCGGTCCATACGGTCAATCTTCGCGGCAAGTTTATGCAGGAAGCGGTACCTCTTGGTGAAGGAAGCATGGCGGCTGTTATCGGCTTGGATCCGGATCGTATCGCTGAAGTCTGTGCGGGTGTTTCTACGGAAAGCCAGCCGGTGCAGGCGGTTAATTTTAATTGTCCGGGACAGACGGTTATCGCCGGGGCTGCCGGAGCGGTGGAAAAGGCTTGTGCTGCTTTGAAAGAAGCCGGCGCAAAGAGGGCGATCATGTTGAATGTAAGCGCGCCTTTCCATTCTTCGCTTATGGAACCGGCGGCGCAGAAGCTGAAAAAGGTGCTTGATAAGATTGAGATAAAAGATGCGGAAATTCCTGTTATCGCTAATGTAAATGCACTGGCAGAAACAAAAGCGGCAGATATCCGTACGCATTTGGTGGAGCAGGCGGCTCATGCGGTGAGATGGGAAGAGTCGGTGCGAAATCTTATTGCCGGCGGAATGGACACCATGGTGGAATGCGGACCGGGAACCGTCCTGTCTGGGTTTATGCGCAAGATAGATAAAAGTATCGTGTCTTATCACGCGGAAAATATAGAAACGATTATCGAAACCGTACAAGCATTGAAAGGAGTCTGATAATGGAAAAATTGGAAAAAACAGCATTGGTTACGGGCGCTTCCCGCGGTATCGGCCGAGCGATTGCCCTCACTCTCGGTCAAGCGGGGTATGCGGTAGCAGTTAATTATGCAGGGAACGAAGCAGCGGCGGAAGCGGTAAAAAATGAAATTATCACGGCAGGTGGGAAAGCGTTTACTCTGCAGGGAGACGTGTCCGATCCGGAAGATGTAGAGCATATGTTCGAAAAGATTAAAGAGGGGTTCGGATTTCTTGATGTCCTTGTCAATAATGCGGGCATTACAAGAGACAGTTTACTTATCCGTATGAAAGAAAGCAGCTGGGATGAGGTGATTGCAACCAACTTGAAAGGAAATTTTCTGGTACTGAAAGCAGCGGCGGCGATGATGATTCGCCGTAAAAAGGGATCTGTCATTAATATTTCTTCAGTTGTAGGCCTTACGGGAAATGCGGGGCAGGTAAATTATGCAGCAGCAAAAGCGGGTGTTATCGGTATGACGAAAGCGGCTGCCAAAGAACTGGCCTCCCGCGGTATCCGTGTCAATGCGGTGGCTCCGGGATGTATCGTGACTGATATGACGGATAAGATACCGGAGAATATAAAAGAAGGCATGCTTCATTCTATCCCGCTCAGCCGTCTGGGGCAGACCGAAGAAGTTGCCAAGGCTGTTTTGTTCCTTGCTTCTGATGATGCCTCTTATATCACCGGGCAGGTTTTGAATGTAGACGGCGGTATGGTGATGTAAGTTCGGCAGGGAGGACAGAGCATCCTGATATGAGGAACGGGAAAATATTCATGCCGTATCATCAGCATAGAGTTTTCCGGCATATATAAAAAGGGTATGCGTCATTCGCTTTTGCAGGATTCTTCGGAGAAGATAAAAGAGGCTGCCACAGCCGTTTACTTTTTTTCCTGACTGCGTTTTTTATATCAGGGAACGGGTTTATATGTAGACGGCGGAATGGTTATGTAATATAATTTATGATGGTAAATTTTATTGAAAGGTGGTGAGATGAATGGGAACTTTTGACAAGGTAAAGAAAATCGTTGTAGACCAGCTGGGAGTCAATGAAGCTGATGTACAGATCGACTCCACTTTTATTGATGATCTGGGTGCGGATTCTTTGGATATCGTAGAACTGATCATGGCGTTCGAAGAAGAATTTGAAATTGAAATTCCGGATGATGCGGCTGAAAAGATCAAAACTGTACGTGATGCAGTTGATTACATTGAAAAGCAGATTCAGTAATTCATACTGGAACATGGCAGGCATCGGGGGCTTTTATTCCCCCGAAAGGCCGCTGTGCGGAGAACACCTCAAAAAAGCGGACCGCAGTTTCGGCCATCCGTTTTTTTGAGGTTTTGTCCCATAAAGGAATATGAAAAAACAGGTAATCTGATCCAAATTATGTGAGTGAGGTGCTTTGTAAGAATGGAAAGAAGAGTTGTAATTACCGGTCTTGGGGTGGTATCCCCTGTTGGAACGGGCGTAGAGAAGTTTTGGAACAGTCTTTTGGAAGGCAAATCGGGCATTGCTCCGATTACCCGGTTTGACGCTGCTGATTTCCCGGTGAAAATCGCAGGTGAAGTAAAAGATTTTGATCCGGCACTGGCAGGTGATAAAAAAACAATCCGACATATGGATCGCAATGCCCAATTTGCTGTTGCTGCTGCCCGGATGGCAGTGGAAGATGCCAAATTGGATATGGAAAAAGAAAATCCGGATATGGCAGGAACAGTGATTGGAACCGGTATCGGCGGTATTGCCACCATGGAGGAAACGGTATTCCGTATTGAGCAAAAAGGACCGGGCAAGGTGAATCCTTTTGCTGTTCCTATGATGATTGCCAATATGGCTTCCGGACAAGTTTCCATTACTTTTGGTCTACAGGGGCCTGTACTCACTGATGTGACCGCCTGTGCATCCGGTACTAACGCCATCGGTCTTGCTGCACGCCTGATTAAGCATGGTGATGCTGATGTGATGATTGCCGGGGGGACGGAAGCGGCTGTGGCAAAGACACCGATGGCAGGATTTGCCGCCATGAAGGCGCTCTCTTCAAGAGAATGTCCGCCGGAAGAAGCGTCTTGCCCGTTTGATGCCCGCCGGGACGGATTCGTTCTTGGTGAAGGCGCCGGAATTCTCGTACTGGAAGAACTGGAACATGCGAAAAAGAGAGGCGCTTATATTTATGCTGAACTTGCAGGGTATGGTTCCAACGGTGATGCTTACCATATTACCGCTCCCCGGCCGGGCGGCGAGGTGGCGCTCCGCTGCATGCAGAAAGCATTGGCAGATGCCCGTATTGATCCGAAAGACGTGGACTATATCAATGCCCATGGCACATCTACCCATTTGAATGACTTGAACGAAAGTACTGCCATTAAAGCGCTGCTGGGACAGCATGCTTATGAAATTCCCGTAAACTCCACAAAATCCATGACAGGGCATCTGCTTGGCGCAGCGGGTGCGATCGAAGCCGTGGTATGCGTGCTGACTATTGAAAAGAATAGGGTTCATCCGACTATTAACCGGAAAGAAATCGATCCGGACTGTGATTTGGATTATGTGACAGATGGTGCAAGAGATGTAAAAGTAAACGTGGCCATGTCTAATTCTTTCGGCTTCGGTGGACATAACGCGGTTATCGTTATGAGGCGTTATGAGGAGTAGGAATGAGCCGGATTGAGCGCAGGAAGCAGGAGCGGCTGGATGAAGTCCGGCGTTTTGCAAAAAAGAGTGATATTCCTGTCCATAATATGGAGTTGCTGAATGTGGCACTGACCCATACCTCTTATGCCAATGAACATCGTAATCTGAAAGTTCATGACAATGAACGTCTCGAGTTTTTGGGGGACGCTGTTTTGGATCTGGCAGTAGGGGATTATCTTTTCCGGCGTTTTCCCGAATGGCCGGAAGGAGATCTGACCCGTGCCAAGGCAAGCATAGTGTGCAAACCGGCATGTGCCGAATGTGCGGCTAATTTCCATGTAGGTGATTATATGCTTCTTGGCAGAGGGGAAGAAATGTCGGGCGGCAGAACCCGCGTTTCTATCCTTGGGAATGCTTTTGAGTCGGTGATCGGTGCTGTTTATTTAGACAACGGCTATGAAGTGGCGGCAAAGTTTATTCTGGGCCATATGCAGAAGTTTCTTGATCTGGTTGATCAGGGGATTTATGATCATGACTATAAATCAGATTTACAGGAAATTGCCCAAAAAAATGGTGATGTCGATATACGGTATGAGGTCGTCCGTGATGAGGGACCGGATCATGATAAGACAATATGGATGGAACTTTTCATTAATGGGAAAGCACTTGGAACCGGTATAGGCAAGAGTAAAAAAGAAGCCGCCCAAAATGCGGCTAAGGAAGCCATTGAACGGCTTCATAAGGGAGAGTTAGTACCGCCTTCTCCTGAATGAAGCAAGGGGGGATAAGATTGGCGGCGGTGAAGCAGCTTACAAGGCCGGATGAAATTGTCGCGCGGATACGGGAAATATACGTGCCCAACCATTTTATGTCCGACTATTTTCATATTGATATTGATGATATCCGCTGCGGGAAAGTGACGGTCAGTTTACTGACAGATCCGAGAAAACACACGAACCACAGAGAGGTGCTCCACGGCGGTGTTATGATGGCACTTGCCGATTCGGTGACAGGAGTTACAGGGGCATCTGTCGGGGCGGTAGTCGTTACAGTCAGCCTTACGATGAGTTTTATCCGTAATGCGAGACCGGGTTCCAGAATCCGTGTAAAAAGCCATATTACCCACAACGGCAGAACAACAATTGTTATTGCCGCGGAAATGTATGACGAAGATGATAAATTGATGGCAAATATACTGGCGGACATGATGATTGTTGATCATTTTCCCGAGATACCGAGAACGTGGTAAATATAAACGGATACTTCCGAATATTCCTGTGGGCATATAATATGCTTCAGGAACGGAGTATCCGTTTTTTATCTTATTTAATTTTCAATACCGGTTCGTACAGGTACGCCTTTGTCATAATAGTGGCGTATCTTTTTCATTTCTGTAATCAAATCGGCGGCGTCAAGAATTTCTTTCGGCGCATTCCGTCCGGTAAAAATGAGTTCTACTTCAGGGCGGCGGGCTTTTAAAATTTTTCCCGTATCTTCCTCTGTTGCCAAATCATACCAGCGTGCCATATTATATTCGTCCAGGATGACCATATCGTAGTTTTTAGAAACAGCGTCTATGGCCTGCTCAATTCCTTTCAGAGTCATTTCCCGATAGTCTTTCGGAGGATGTCCCGCAGGATAAATTCGAATATGGTTTCCCCATGTTTTTCGCTGTTCATCCGTGAGCATTCCTTCCTTTGCGATGAAGTAAGGTTTGCCCAGTGTAATCAGGGTGATGCCCGGAAGCGATTGGAGAATTTTCTGCTCCGAATAGGCCAGGGATTTCATAAATTGAAGGATACAAACCTTTTTTCCAGCACCGACAGCGCGGATGGCGAGACCGACAGCGGCAGTGGTCTTGCCCTTTCCATCGCCTGTATATACATGGATATATCCTTTGGTCATGATGGCTGCCTCCTGTTTTTATTACACAAAATGATGGGTTTTTTGCATAAAAAAATCTTCCTGCTCTTATGGAAGAAAAGATGTTTTGCGTGAAAAAATCAAAAAAATTGTTTCCTTGCTCCACATTTGTACTGTTTATAACGGCGGTGGACAAAAAAACCTCCGAGAGTAAGAATGAAGAGAACAACGAAACGTATACCGTGCTGGGAAAAATGAATCAGGTCATGGCCGAGAACGACTTCAATGACTACGGAAGGAATTTTTCCGAAGAGTGTTGCCCGCAGATGCTGTCTTGTAGTGAGTTTTGTGAGGACTGCCGCTGCGGTAAAGAGAATGTTTGGCGAGTAGGGGATTGCCCGGGCTACAGCCATGGCGTATACCGAACTGTATTTGTCTACTTTTCTTAACATATGCTTTTTCTCAATGATCCGCCTTGCTTCATCCCTGAAAAATATGCGGCCGATATGGAAACTGATTTCAATCCCTATAACTTCGCCGATCCAGGAAATAATGATTCCCGGCAGAAGACCGAAAAGAACGCCGTTGATAGTGAGAAGGGGAATCGTGGGAATACCGAAAACGTTACAGAGAATCAGTAAAAAAAGGCTCACAGCAAAAGCTCCGTAGCCAAAAGAGGAAATATAGCTGGACAGACCGTCTACATCTCCTGCCAAAGTCAGGGTGACTGTATTGCTGTAAAATTCAGGAAAGAATATTTTAGCGATAAGAAAACATATGGCTGCCAGAAGCAGGAGCATAAAAATTCCTACCGTTTTTTTATATGAATCAGGCATGGGGATTCCTTGCAGAAAAAATAGGAAAACGGAAATATACAAGCTGCATAATTCTGTTTCCTGCAGAACAGTAATTTATTTTCATTATTATAGAACAAACCGTTCTTTATTGCCAGTTATCCGATGGCGTTATACATACCGTATTCGTTTTTACATATCCGGTCACTTGCAAAAATATATTTCCGCTTATATAATAACGAATATATTAAAAATGGCATGGATGGGAAGAAGCTGTCGGGTTTTCTCAAAGAGAACCGCTCCTTGGCTGGAAGAGCGGCAGAAAGAAAACAGCAAGTCACCCCGGAGCCGGCAGGGAGGCCTGTCCGTCGCGCACGTTACGCGCTGATGAGTGGCCTGACGGCTATTTAGGTGGTACCGCGGAAGTCTCTTTCGTCCTATGGGGATGAAAGAGTTTTTTATTTACAGGGAGTGGATGAGATGAAAGATTTAGGGAAGTATGAACCTGGTGCGATTGAAGAGAAATGGTATAACTTTTGGGAGGAACACGGTGTATTTCATGATGAACCGGAGGGGGGAAAAGAGCCGTACAGCATTGTGCTGCCGCCTCCCAATGTAACGGGGCAGCTTCATATGGGGCATGCGCTGGACAATACATTGCAGGATATCCTGATCCGCTATAAAAGGATGCAGGGGTATAATGTCCTCTGGCTTCCGGGAAAGGACCATGCCGGTATCGCCACGCAGGTCAAGGTGGAAAAACAGATCGCCGAAGAAGGCCTCACAAAGTACGATCTGGGACGTGAAAAATTTTTGGAACGCGTATGGGAATGGAAGGAAAAATACGGGAATACCATCGGGAAGCAGATCCGACGCCTGGGGTCTTCCTGTGATTGGAGCCGTGAACGTTTTACGATGGATGATGTTTGCGCCCGTGCTGTCCGTGAAGTATTTGTATCCCTTTATGAAAAAGGGCTGATTTATCAGGGGTTCCGCATTACCAACTGGTGTCCCCGCTGCCAGACGGCGCTTTCCGATATCGAAGTAGAGCATGAAAATGATATGGGCCATCTGTGGTATTTCGATTATCCTCTTGCCGATGAGGAAGGTGCTGTGCGCATCGCAACGACCCGTCCTGAAACGATTCCCGGTGATACGGCCGTCGCTGTTAATCCGAAAGATGAAAGATATGCGCATCTGGTCGGGAAGAAGGTGAAGCTGCCGACTACTGACAGAGAGATTCCTATCATCGCTGATGAATATGTAGATATGGAATATGGTACAGGCTGTGTAAAGATTACACCGGCCCATGATCCAAATGACTTTGCCATGGGTGAACGCCACCATCTGGAAACCATCGTCATCATGAATAAAGACGGCACGATGAACGAAAAGGCGGGCAGATATAATGGCATGGACCGCTACGAGTGCAGGAAAGAGATCATCAAAGATTTTACGGATATGGGGCTTTTTGTAAAAAGCGAAGAAAAAGAACATGCCGTCGGTCACTGCTCGCGCTGCAATACGGTTGTTGAACCGCTTACCACGAAACAGTGGTTTGTCAAAATGAAACCGCTTGCCGGTCCCGCTATGGAAGCAGTGCAGTCGGGGAAAACAAAATTTGTTCCTGAACGTTTTTCTTCTACCTATATCCAGTGGCTGGAAAATATTCATGACTGGTGTATTTCCCGCCAGCTCTGGTGGGGACATCGTATTCCTGTGTGGTACTGCGACGATTGTGGTGAAGTCATTGCGTCCCGCACCGATTTGGAGGCCTGCCCAAAATGCGGAAGCAAACATATCCGCCAGGATCCTGACGTTCTTGATACATGGTTTTCCTCTGCGCTCTGGCCGTTTTCCACCATGGGCTGGCCTGACAGGACGCCAGTTCTGAACCAATGGTATCCTACATCTACGATGGTTACCGGTTATGACATCATTTTTTTCTGGGTTGCCCGTATGATGTTCATGTCTATGGAATTCATGAAGGAAATTCCTTTCAAATATGTGTTTATCCATGGACTTGTCCGTGATTCCCAGGGCCGGAAAATGTCCAAATCCCTGGGCAACGGCATCGATCCTCTGGAAGTGATTGAGAAATATGGCGCTGATGCGCTTCGGTTTACGCTTGTCACAGGCAATACGCCGGGCAATGATATGCGTTTTTACTATGAACGTGTGGAGGGAAACCGTAATTTTGCCAATAAATTATGGAACGCCAGCAAGTTTACCCTTATGAATCTGGATGACTATGATCCCCGTTTCATTCCGGAAGAAAGTCAGTATACACTTGCGGATAAATGGATTTTAGAAGGTCTTGCGCAGACGGAAGAGCATGTCAGCGAGAACCTTGATAAATATGAGTTAGGCGCTGCCGCGGATTCTATTTATGATTTTGCATGGAACTCTTTCTGCGACTGGTATATTGAAACGGCGAAGGGCCGTCTTTATGGAGTGCACAATGCCGACCGGCAGGTTACCCAATATGTCCTTGTGTATGTACTGACGAGAATCATGGCGCTCCTGCATCCTTTTATGCCGTTTATTACGGAACACCTCTGGCAGCATCTGCCCCACTCCGGTGAAACTCTGGCGAGAGCTCCCTGGCCGGCAGCTGATGAAAGACTTCGTTTCCCGGAAGAACGGGAGCAGATGGAGCGTATCATGGACGCGATTAAGGCTGTCCGCAATATGCGTGCGGAAGCGAATGTGGCGCCGAACAGAATGTGCCATATCCGGATCGCGGTTCATCGTGATGATTTGAAAAAATGTATCGAAACCCACGAAGAATATTTTGAAAAACTGGGGCATGTAGAAAAAATCGTCCTGCTTGCCGCTGATGGAACAAAGCCTGAAAATGCCCTTGCTGCTGTTGTCACGGGCATGGAAGTATATCTTGAATTGAAGGGCCTGATTGATACGGCTAAGGAAAGAGAACGGATCGAAAAGGCAAAAGCTGCTCTGGAAAAAGAAATCGCCCGTACATCTAGTAAATTGAACAATAAGGGCTTTCTTGCGAAAGCGCCGGAAAATGTTGTGATGAAAGAAAAAGAGAAACTTATGGAGTTTGAAGAGAAGATGAAATCATTTGATGAACGTCTTCGTTTCCTTGCCGATCTTTAATTGTTGTTGCATAAAGGAGTCAGTATGAATTATCAGGAAAGTATTTCCCGTCTGGAAGAAGCATCCGTTTTCGGAATCAAGCCGGGGCTGGAACGAATGCAAAAAATTCTTGCTGTACTGGGGAATCCTGAAAAAGCCTGTAAGATGATCCATATCACGGGGACGAATGGAAAAGGGAGCGTCGCCGCTATGATAACGAGTGTTTTGGAAAATACAAATCTTAAGGTAGGGCGGTTTACGTCACCGCATCTTATAGACTACACGGAACGGATTTACCTGGGTGGGAAAGATATCTCCCGGGAAGATTTTGCCAAAGCGGCCACAGTGGTTTTTAAAGCTCATGATGAGCTGGTAGCCGCGGGGGAAGAAGCATTGACGGAATTTGAACTGCTGACAGCCATCGCGTTTTGGTATTTCCGTGAAAACAAAGCAGATTATGCCGTTATGGAAGTCGGCATGGGCGGGCGTTTTGACGCGACCAATGTAGTGATGCCTGTTGTTTCCGTCATTACGAATGTGGCTATGGATCACATGCAGTATCTGGGAAATACCCTTCCGGAAATAGCGAGAGAAAAAGCGGGAATTATCAAAAAGGGTATTCCGGTAGTCACTGCGGCGCAGCATGTGGCTTTGAAGGAATTGAAAAAAGATGCCCACAATAAAAAAGCACGCATTTATTTTTACGGCCGTGATTTTGAAATCGACACAAGAAACAAATGGGAGCAGGGCCAGGTCGTAGTGGTGAAACGGAAAGGCATGCCGAAAGAACTGGAAAAGAGCATGCTCTTTGTTCCCTTTATCGGTGCCCATCAGGCAGTCAATGCGGCGGTGGCAGCGATGGCACTTACCATTCTCATGAAAGAAGACGGTCGGATTAATGAAAATGATCTTCGTGAAGGATTGGCGCGGGCCAGATGGCAGGGCCGTTTTGAAATCCATCACGCAGGGGGGAAAACAGTTGTCTTAGACGGCGCGCACAATGAGGCCGGAGCGGAAGCGCTTCAGGAAGCATTGCAGGAACAGTATCCCGATAAACGGCGTATTTTCGTTTTTTCTTCTCTTCAGGATAAAACGACGGAAACCATTATTCAGATGCTCGTAAGAAAAGGGGACAAGGTTTATGCCTGCGCCGCGCCGACACCGAGGACAAGGACGCCTGAAGAAATCTGTGAAATGATTGACCGGCAGAAAATCAGGGTGGAGCACAAGATAGCGGGGAGCGTGGCAGATGCTTTGGAAAAGGCGGTGAAAGAGGCGGATGAAAACGATATCGTCCTCGTCTGCGGCTCTCTTTACATATTGGGAGACGCGATCCGGTGGCTTCGAAAGCAGGAATTGGCAGAATAAAAAATAAACAAGAAAAAGGACTGAGGGAAACATAAAATATTTTCTCAGTCCTTTTTCTTTTCTTGTTGTCGCTGATTATTATGCTGATAAATAAATGAGTAAATGAGTAGCCTATCAGCGTTTTATCATAGATTAGTAATTTTCCGCCTTAATAGCGAAGAAAGAACGGGGATGGTTGCATACGGGACATTCTTCCGGTGCCTCTACGGATTCACAAGTGAAGCCGCAGTTTGCGCACATCCAGAGTTTCTTTTCATCCCTCTTGAACAATTTGCCGTTTTCCACATTGGCAAGAAGAATTTTATATCTTCTTTCATGCTGCTTTTCAATTTCGCCGATTTTTGTCATGAGGAAAGCAATCTGCGGAAAACCCTCTTTTTTTGCAGTTTCAGCAAACTCCGGATACATTGAAGTCCATTCATCATTTTCCCCTTTGGCTGCCATTTTCAAATGTTCGGCGGTATCCTTTTTCAGATCTCCTACGAGCCAGAACCAGATTTTAGCATGAGCTCTTTCCTGGCTTGCGGTTTCTTCAAAGAGGTCGGCAATCTGCCGGGACATGGACGGATCTTTTCGTGCTTCGCCAGCGAAGAGATTGTATTTCACATGGGCCTGTGCCTCTCCCGCGAAAGCGGCGCGCAGATTTTTTTCGGTCTGTGTACCTGCAAGGCGCGACATTTCTTCCAAAGCTTTTTCTTCATTCATGATTTTTTCCTCCTGAACAACTTACCTTACTATAAAGGATACTCCTGATATCCGTAATTATTATACATGATAAAAGTTTTGCGGAACAGGGAAAATGAGAAAGGAATATTTTCTGTTTCCAATTTGGCATGAAAGTAGAATCATTTTGTAAATAAATTTTTACAAAGAATTTACACAGCTGCTTTATGATAAAGAAAATAATAGGAAGTCGTGTACCTTTTAAGGGGGCGGGAGTATGTTCAGCCTGGTCAATAAGCATGAAGAGTTTTTTGATTTTCTTGTAACAAATGGAGAATATTTTCACAAAGGAACGCTTATGGTCAAGGAAGTCCTTCAAGATCCGAAGAAGCTGGAACGCTGTGCCAAGGAAGCGGAGAAAATTGAGCATCTTGCTGACGGAGTGACCCATGAAGTGGCGGCAAAAATGAAGCATGTCTTTATTACGCCTATTGACAGAGAGGATTTTTATCTCCTTACCAGCAACCTGGACGACTGTGTAGACGATATTAAAGATGTCATCTTTACTTTGCGCATTTATCATGCCGGCCTCGGCTGGAACCGGATGCTTCGCATGGCAGATATTCTGATAGAAATGTCCGGAGAATTGATTATCCTGTTCCGCCTCCTGAAAGATATAGATAAAAATGAAACGGAGATTACAGAACGGGCCCGTAAGATCAATCGTCTCGAAAGTGAAGCAGACACGATTTATCGTGCGATTATTTCTGATTTGTTTGACGGTACCCATGAGGCGGTAGAGATTATCCGCTGGAAGGAAATCATGGAAACGATGGAGGAAACGGCAGATCAGGCGGAACGCGTCGGTAATTTGATTAAAGAAGTGGTTATGAAATATGCCTGATATTTATGCGATAGGTCTGGTAATTGTTCTGGCGCTTGCCTTTGATTTTATCAACGGCTTCCATGATACAGCAAATGCGATTGCTACCTGTATCGCAACGCGCTCCTTAAGTCCCCGCATAGCGATTATCATGTCGGCGTTTTTAAATTTTGTTGGAGCGATGGTGTCGACCGGTGTGGCGAAAACAATCGGAGGAGAGATTGTCACGTCTCCGCAGATGGTGGACTCCACGGTGCTTATAGCGGCGCTTTTTGCCGCTATCGTATGGAATCTTTTTACATGGAAGATCGGCATGCCTTCCAGCTCCTCTCATGCGCTGATCGGCGGTGTCCTCGGAGCGGTTACGATTTCTTACGGTACGGGGGCAATCAATGGAAACGGGGTTTTTATGATCGTGGCGGGACTCATCGGTTCACCTGTTATTGCCATGTTCAGCGGATATGTCATCATGACGCTTCTGTTTATCCTGTTCCGGAATGTGGGGAGATCGAAAGTGAATTATATTTCTCTCCATATACAGAGCTTATCCGCCGCGGTAATGGCATTTTCCCACGGTTCAAATGATGCGCAGAAGTGCATGGGAATCATCACGCTGGCGCTTTTGTCCGGCGGATACATTGGAGAACTGGAAGTTCCTTTCCTTGTAAAGATTGCCTGTGCATTTGCCATGTGTGCGGGAACGAGCGTGGGCGGCTGGCGCATTATCCGTACTGTCGGGAATAAAATATTCCGTTTGGAACCGGTGAACGGACTGGCAGCGGATATCAATTCGGCGTTAACTATTTTCACGGCGACCTTTCTGCATCTCCCCGTATCTACGACACATGTGGTCACAGGCTCCATTATGGGGGTGGGCTGGGCAAAGCGGTTCCGTGCAGTACACTGGAATGTGGCGTATTCCATGGTGGGTGCCTGGGTCATGACGATTCCCAGCACAGCGGCAGTCGGCGCATTAGTATACATCCTTATCCGTTATATCTTTTGAGAAAATACAATGCTCGCCCGTTGATGCGGGCGTTTTTTGTTGAAATGTCCATATAAAGGTTTATGGGTGTTTTATGCAATGACCATTCTTTGCGAAACTGTTTGGGCAGCGGAGTTGGTCATTAACTGGAAGAGAAAAGAGATGTTACCTGCAAGGTCTTGACATAGTCAAAAAACGGGAACGACCCATGAAAAGAACTTATGTGGTAAAATAAGAGAGCATAGGTAAACCCGTTAGGGGATAGAAAGGATTATTATGCTGATACAATGGTTTCCCGGCCATATGGCAAAGACAAAACGGCTGATTATCGAACACTTGAAAGCGGTAGATGTGGCGGCGGAACTTTTGGATGCTCGTATTCCTCTGTCCAGTGCGAATCCTATGGTGGAAGAGCTTCTGTCGGGGAAGCCGCGCATCGTCATACTGAATAAGGCGGATCTTGCGGATCCGGGAATGACGAAAGCCTGGGAATCATACTATAAAAGGAAAGGGGTTGCTGCGGTATCTATGAGCTGCGGCAACGAAAAAGATAAAAAGAAATTTCTCCGTCTCATCAAAGAGGCGGCCGGTCCGATGCTGGAAAAGTGGAAACGCCGTGGCTTGAAAACGAGATCGGCACGGATCATGATTCTTGGAATTCCCAATGTAGGTAAGTCGACTCTTATCAATTTTATTTCAGGAACAGCGGCGGCCCGGACAGCCAATACGCCCGGACACACACGGGGCAAGCAGTGGGTCCGTCTTTCGCAGGGGTTGGATCTTTTGGATACCCCCGGTGTTTTATGGCCGAAGTTTGAAGATCAGGTGGCGGCTCTTCGTTTGGCGGCGACCGGAGCGATTGCAGGAGATGTCTTTGATGCGGATACGGTAGTTCCTGAACTGATGAGGGTGCTTGCACGAACGGCACCTGATGCGCTTCGTGAAAAGTACGGAATTGAAGATGCGGCAGCGGATCCCCAAATCCTTCTGGCCCAGGCGGGAAAAAGACGGGGCTGTATTCTTCCCGGAGGCGCGATTGATTATGCCCGTGTACAGACAATGATACTTAATGATTTTCGGAGCGGGAAACTGGGACGCATTACACTTGACGCTGTTCCGGCGGAGGAAGTATGACAATTTCTGAAATCAGGGACATATTGAAACAGGAAACCGTGGAGAAAACGGTTTTGGAAGAAATTATGGCAGATGAACGGAAAGGTGTCCGGCAGCTGGTGGATGCCTATATCCGCCGCCTGAATCGGGAATCGGCAGAACGGTTCCGTGTGGAAGATATGTACGAACCGGAAAGTTCTTTTTACAAAAAAGGATTGGAGTATGTTGCCGGAATTGACGAGGTAGGACGCGGGCCGTTGGCGGGACCTGTCACAGTCGCGGCAGTTATTTTGAAGCCTCATTTTTTTATTGCGGGACTTAATGATTCGAAAAAAGTGGCGCCCCGGCGGCGGGAAGAAATTGCAAAGAAAATTCACGAAATGGCAGTGGATATTTCCATTGTCAGCCTTTCTCCGGAAGAGATTGACATGCGGAATATTTATGCGGCAACGATGGAAGCCATGTACCGCGCGGTGCGGAATCTGAAGATACAGCCGCAGGCGGTCATTGTAGACGCCATGCCTCTCCATTTTCCTGTGCCGTCCCTGTCGCTGGTTCACGGGGATGCCAAATCGGCATCTGTCGCGGCGGCGTCTATCGTGGCAAAGGTTCACAGGGATCATCTGATGGATGAGTATGACAAAGTTTACCCGGGTTATGGATTTTCGCGAAACAAGGGATATGGCACGGCGGAGCATATAGATGCGATCCGAACATTGGGAATCACACCGATCCACAGGAAAAGTTTCGAACCGGTGAAGAGTATGGTGAATGGAACATATTTATAAGATATTTTTAGAACAGGACAGGGGGACGATCATGAGACAATGTATGGATGCAGAAAACCTGCACAGAAGATTGAAAAAAATTATCGGACAGGTGCAGGCGATTGACCGTATGGTGGAGGAGGATATCGCCTGTGAAGATATGCTGTCCCAGATCAATGCGGCCAAATCGGCGCTCCACAGAGTGGGACAGATCGTTTTGGAGGGTCACCTCCATCATTGCGTTTTAGATGGAATTGAACATGGAGATGCGGAAGAAACCATTGCGAAGTTCAGCAAAGCGGTAGAACGTTTTTCCAATATGGGATAATCTCCAAAGAAGGTACTATGTATCCTGTGAATATAAAAATGGACGGCAGGGCTTGTCTTGTTATCGGCGGCGGGCATGTAGCGCAAAGAAAGGTCTGTACGCTTTTGGAGGAAAAGGCGGCGGTGACAGTGATCGCACCCGAAGTCTGCAGTGGTCTGGAGGCTCTTTTCCGGGAAGGGCGTATTTCATGGCGCAGGGAAAGTTATGAGGCTCCTATGTGCGGCGGCTTTTGTATGGTGGTGACGGCGGCAGGGGATAAGGAAGTTGCGCTGTCGGTACAGAAGGAAGCCGAGCGGAAGGGCTTTTTATATAACGCGGCGGATTTTCCTGCGTTGGGGAATTGCCATATTCCCGCACGGATAAAAAAAGAGGGGATTATGGTGACAGTGTCCACTGAAGGCCGGTCGCCTGCTATGGCAAAGTATGTGAAAAACTGGCTTGCCCTTGAAATACCTGATGCCTATGGACAATGGCTGGACAGAATGGGGGCGCTTCGGTCGGTATTGCAAGAGGGATTGGCGGATGCGGAACAGAGGGAAAAGTTCTGGCGTCTTGCTTTTGAACATCAGGTTATGGAATTGGTTGTTCAGGGAAATCTGGACGCGGCAGAGGAGCGTGTACGCAGTGGTATTAGCCGTCTTAGGTCTGAATCATAAAACTGTTTCTGTGGATATTCGTGAAAAGTTTTCTATTTCTGAGGAAAGTGCGCGGGAGGGGCTGCTCCATTTGTCTGAGCAGGAAGGAATTAAGGAGGCGGTTGTCCTTTCCACATGTAACCGCACAGAGATATATGCTGTTTTAAAAGATGAGGAAGATAAAGAGAAATTATATCATTTTTTCCTGACACTTTCAGGAAACAGTAAAGCAGAAAAAGAATATTTCTTTTTTTATACAGGTACAGAATGCATCCGTCATCTTTTCCGGGTTGTTTCAGGGCTTGATTCCATGGTTCTCGGTGAAAGCCAGATCCTTAACCAGATCAAGACGGCTTACACGGGAGCTTTGGCGCTTCACGCGACCCGTACCATTTTAAATACGCTTTTTCACCGCGCCATTACCACGGGGAAAAGAGTCCGTACAGAAACGCGGATCTCAACAAGTGCTGTTTCTGTGAGTTATGCGGCTGTTAAGATGGCGGAAAAGATTTTAGACAGTCTGGAAGGGAAAAAGGCTCTCGTCTTCGGCGCGGGTGACGCGGCGGAACTTTTAGTGAAGCATTTGCAGGGGAGAGGGCTCAGGGAAGTGATTGTGACAAACCGCCATCCAAAGCGGGCAGAGGAGCTGGCATGCAAGTTTGATGGAACGACGCTGCCTTTTCATGAGGCGGTGGCATCGGCAGAAGATGTGGATGTGTTTATCACAGCTACGGGAGCAACCCAGTATATCGTGAAGGCCTGGGATGTGCGGAATCTTATGATGAAAAGAAATAATAAACCTCTTGTGGTCATTGATATCGCCGTACCCTGTGATGTTGAGCCGGAAGTAGGGAATATAAAGAATGTGACGCTATGCAATATCGATGCCTTGCAGGAAATCGTGGAAAATAATATTAAATTCAGGGAAGCGGAAGCGGAGCGGGCAGCCATTATTATTGAAGAGGAAATTAAATCAATTCTGGACCGCTTTATTTATCTCGGTACGCGGCCCGTTATGGTGTCGCTTTCCGAAAAAGCGGAACAAATTCGTCAACGTGAGCTCCGCCGCGCTATGGGAAAACTGCCTGATTTAAAAGAGGAAGAGCGGCGGGTTATAGAACATATGACCCACATGCTGGTGAGAAAAATGCTCCGTGAACCGATGACTTATCTTCATGAACACGCAGGGACGGAAAAAGAAAGTGCAGGCAAGAGTGCCGTAGAAACATTGTTCAGTCTTGATATGGGAAAGGGGAAGGCTGTTGAAAGATAAGATTGTAATCGCCACGAGAGAAAGTTTGCTGGCACTTTGGCAGGCAGAATATGTGAAGAAACGGATTGAAGATACTTATCCTGAAATACAGGTGGAGCTGCTTCCGGTGACGACGAAAGGCGATCAGATTCTGGACAGATCTCTTCTTGAAATCGGGGGAAAAGGGCTTTTTATCAAGGAACTGGAAAAACTGCTTCTTGAGAAAAAAGCAGATATAGCCGTTCATTCTTTGAAGGACATGACTGCTGTAATTCCCGATGGATTGAAACTGGCGGCAGTGACGGCGAGAGAGGATCCGCGGGACGCTTTTGTATCTTTGGAATATGGCAGTCTGCAGGAGTTGCCGGAAGGGGCGGTTGTGGGGACATCCAGTCTCCGCCGACAGGCGCAGCTGCTCCATTTACGGCCGGATCTGCAGATAAAAACGCTTCGAGGGAATGTGCAGACAAGACTCCGACATTTGGATGAAGGGAACTATGATGCGGTGATTCTTGCAGCGGCAGGATTGAAACGGCTTGGACTGCAAGAACGGATCCGATCTTATATTTCTACCTGTGACAGCATACCTGCGGCGGGGCAGGGTGTTATGGCTATTGAAACAAGAATCGGTGATGATGAAACCGTGGAGATTATTCAATTTATCCATGATGAAAAAGTGGCATCCTGCATAATGGCGGAACGAGCATTTCTGGGAAAAGTCGGCGGTGACTGTAAAGTGCCTGCGGGCATCTATGCGGTTCCGTTTCTTGGTCATATAGAGGCGGTGGCTTTCATTGGATCACCTAATGGGAAAGAGATGTACAAAAGGAGCCTTAATGGACAGACGCAGGATGCAGAGCAGCTGGGAGAAAGCTTGGCGGAAGCATTGATTGCCGATGGCGGCGGCCGCATTTTAGAGGAATTGAGAAAATGATGGATGAGGAGAAGCGGATGAAGAAGGGAAAGGTATACTTAATTGGAGCTGGTCCGGGCGATCCTGAACTTTTTACACTGAAAGGGAAACGCTGTCTTGAAAAAGCGGATGTTATTGTCGGGGATTATCTGGCGGATAAACGGATTCTTCGTTTTGCCAATAAAAATGCGGAATACATCTATGTAGGAAAAAGCTGCGGCAGCCATACAATGACACAGCAGGATATCAGCCGCCTTCTTGCTAAAAAAGGGAAAGAAGGGAAAATTGTTGCCCGCTTAAAAGGGGGAGACCCCTTTGTTTTTGGGCGCGGGGGAGAAGAGATCGAAGTGCTCCGTGCGGCAGGCGTAGACTTTGAGGAAGTGCCCGGAGTGACGTCGGCGATTGCGGCTCCCGCTTATGCGGGTATTCCTGTGACTCACAGGAAGGTGGCGGCATCCTTTGCCGTTATCACGGGACATGAGGATCCGACAAAAGGCCATTCTGACATTCATTGGGAAAAACTGGCGGGCGCTGTGGATACGCTTGTGTTTCTTATGGGCGTAGGCCGTACGCAGCATATTGCCGAAGAACTGATCCGTTACGGAAAAAGCGCAGACACACCGGCGGCGTTTGTCCGCTGGGGTACCCGTCCCTATCAGGAAACGTATACCACTACACTTGGAGAGGCGGCGGAAGCAGTCAAGAAATATGGCATCAAGCCGCCATCCGTATTTATTGTCGGGAATGTAGTCAACCTTCGCGAGCAATTGCGCTGGTATGACAATAAGCCGCTTTTCGGAAAGCATGTGGTCATTACCCGTTCCCGCACGCAGGCTTCCCGGCTGACGGAAGTGCTGGAAGACTTGGGGGCATTCTGTACGGAGATTCCATCCATCAAAATTGAATCTCCCGATGACGGCTGGGCAAGTATTGATCAGGGAATTGGAAAACTTGCCGAATATAACTGGATTGTATTTACCAGTCAAAACGGAGTAGATGCTTTCTTTAAGAGGATCTATGAAAAAGGATTTGATACACGGGCGCTTGGTCATGTAAAGATTGCTGTCATAGGGCCGGCTACAGATAAGCAGCTGCTCCTCTACGGCCTCAAGGCAGACTGCGTGCCGCCGGCATACAAGGCGGAAGATTTGGCAGAAGCAATGAAGCCGCTTGTCCGTCGGGGAGACAAAATCCTGCTGCCCCGCGCGAAAGTGGCAAGAAGCGTACTGCCTGAAATGCTGACAGATTACGGATGCCATGTGGACGTGGCGGAAGCTTATGAAACCGTTTGTGATGAGGAAAATAAAGAAAAATTAAAGGAATTTCTTGTGAATCATGAAGTGGATATCATTACATTTACCAGTTCATCTACCGTATTCAATCTGGTAGACCAGCTGGACGGGAAAACGGGACTGCTTGACGGAGTGTCCCTGGCATGTATCGGGCCGATTACTGCGGATGCCTGCCGAAAGTACGGCTTGGAACCGCAGATTATTTCCGATACATTTACAATTGACGGACTGACAGAAGCGATTGTGAAAGGAGTTGCGAAAGAATGAAATTGAATACACTGCGTCCGCGCCGTTTAAGGCGTACTGCTGCTGTCCGCAACATGGTACGGGAAACGTCTCTGGAAATCAATGACTTTATTTATCCGATTTTTGTTGTTCCCGGGACGAATGTGAAAGAAGAAATACCAAGTATGCCCGGCTGCTATCATCTGTCTGTGGATCAGGCGGTCAAACAGGCGGAGGAAATCATCAGTCTCGAGATTCCTGCAGTGGAAATATTTGGGCTGCCTTCTTATAAAGATGACATCGGTTCTTCTGCCTGGGATATGGAAAGTCCTGTGCAGCGGGCAATGATGGCAATCAAAAAAGAATTTCCCGATCTTATTATTGTAGGTGATGTGTGCCTCTGCCAGTATACTAATTCCGGACACTGCGGGCAGCTCTGCAATCATGAAGTGGATAATGATCCCACGTTGGAATTGCTGGCGAAAGTTGCTGTTTCCCAGGCGGAAGCCGGCGCGGATATCATTGCTCCTTCCGATATGATGGACGGGCGTATTTCCGTTATCCGAAGCGCGTTGGATAGAAACCGGTTTTCTTATGTGTCCGTTATGTCCTATGCGGTAAAGTATGCGTCAGGGTATTATGGTCCTTTCCGTGATGCGGCCGATTCGGCACCCCGGTTCGGCGACCGCCGCGGATACCAGATGGATCCTGCGAACAGCCGTGAAGCGATGAAGGAAGTGGATTTGGACATGGAAGAAGGCGCCGATATCATCATGGTGAAACCTGCTCTTGCTTACATGGATATCGTTTATCAGGTCCGTCAGCGGATCAATCGTCCTGTGGCGGTGTATAATGTGAGCGGTGAATATGCCATGGTGAAGGCTGCAGCAGCTAACGGATGGATTGATGAAAAGCGGATTGTCATGGAAACCCTTTTGTCAATGAAACGGGCGGGGGCGGATATGATTATTTCTTACCATGCGCTTGACGCAGCAAGGTGGTTGAAAGAGGAGGCGGGGAGATGATGAACCTGTCCCGTTCTGGAGCGGCTTTTGAAGAGGCGCGGAATTACATGCCCGGTGGAGTGAACAGCCCGGTCCGTTCCTATCCGCATATGGACTGTCCGCCGCCGTTTATTGCATCGGCAAAGGGATCGCATATTACCGATATTGATGGAAATACCTATATAGACTATGTCGGCTCCTGGGGACCTATGATTTTGGGACATGCCCACCCCCGAGTGATTTCCGCGATTCAAAAAGCGGCGGAAAACAGTACGAGCTACGGCGCACCGACGGTGATAGAAACAGAACTGGCCAAACTGGTTACTGCTTTCTACCCGTCCATTGAAAAAATAAGACTTGTTTCTTCCGGAACGGAGGCGACGATGAGTGCTCTTCGTGCTGCCCGCGGTTATACAGGAAGAGATAAAATATTGAAATTTGCCGGCTGCTATCATGGGCATGGCGACAGTCTCCTTGTGAAAGCCGGATCGGGTGCAGCGACTTTCGGCAGTCCTGACAGCGCAGGTGTCACAAAAGGCACGGCAAAAGACACGGTTGTTGTTCCTTATAACGATATTGATGCTTTTGTAAAAAAGATGGATGACGAAGGTGACGAGATTGCTGCGGTCATTGTAGAACCGGTGGCAGGAAATATGGGGTGTGTCCTTCCTGTTGACGATTTTTTGGAGACACTTCGCCGTGAAACAGAAAAGCATGGTACCGTCCTGATTTTTGATGAAGTCATGTGCGGTTTCCGTACAGAACTCCATGGCGCACAGGGAAAGTACGGTATTATTCCCGATATGACATGCCTTGGGAAAATTATCGGCGGCGGTTTACCTGCGGCGGCTTATGGAGGGAAAAGGGATATCATGAACTGCATTGCGCCTGATGGTTCCGTTTATCAGGCAGGAACTTTGTCAGGAAATCCCCTGGCGGTAACTGCGGGACTGGAAACGCTTCAAATGATCAGGACTATTCCCGATTTCTATAAAATATTGGAAGAAAAGACAAAGAGGCTGCTCGACGGCTGGCTGGATGCGGCAGCAGAAGCCGGTGTGGCGGTACAGGTCCATCAGTCGGGATCCATGTTCTGTCTCTTCTTTAACGATAAACCTGTTCTTAACTATGAAGACTCCTGCGCATGTGATGGAAAGAAGTTCAAGGCGTGGTTCCTGTCCATGCTGGAACAGGGGATCTACCTGGCACCCTCTCCCTTTGAAACACTTTTTATGTCTTATGCGCACAGCGAAGATGATTTGGAAAGAACAATTTCTGCGGCCCGCACGGCTATGAAAGCGGCAGCAGAAGCAAAATAAAACCTGCCATCTGAAAAATATACCGCTTCCATGAATTGAATGTGGAAAATCCGGTTTATGGGAGCGGATAAAACCTGTCATTTGTGACAGGTTATTTTTTTGTCCAAATTTTGTATACTAATATTAGAAACAGAAATCGGAATCCGGAAGTCGTAAATCATAAACCGCAATCTGCCCGTTTGTTGACGACTTCTGTCGTCTGTTATCAAAAGAACGCGGCGATAGGAAAAACAGAAATCAAAAATCAGATTTTGAATAGAGGATAACAGGTGAAATTGATAAATGAGTAAGCTCTCTTATGTATAAGGATGGAAATCACGGAGCGGTGGAACAAATTCTATAGGGAGGATATGGTTATGCACAAAAGGTATGGACTGCAGCAGGTACAACAGGGTTGAGTTTGCTGCTGTGGGGATGTTGTATGGGAAACGATTCAATTTTGCCGGAATGCGGCGGACTTTCTGATTATAGTGATACCAGGGAAAGAGAAGAGATGACACAGGGGCGGATGGTTTCTTTTTATCTCCGGTTCCGGTTCGGGCATTCCTATGTACCGGACAATTCCTATTCGTGGGGGACCTATTTTTTTCCGCCATACCTGCCGGGTAGAGTGTCCATTAAAGGCAGCGTTCTGTTGGGATAATGGGAAAGAGCGGAGGCAGGTGGCATCTGGTACAAAGGGAAATGTATTTGCGGCTCTTACAGACATAGAAAATACGGAGAAAATTTATCTTGACAATGGTGTGTATAAAAGAAATACTGCTCTTGGAAGCAGCTGGGATTTAAGAATTGTTCATGAAGGGGATCAGCAGGTCAGCGGTCATGGAGAAGGGGGTGTTTCCGCAGGAGTGCCGGCGGATCTGTCCGTATTTATTCCCTATTTCAAGAATCTTTGCGAAAGAAACGGATATCCGTTCATAGGAGCGGCGCAAGAGATGCAGCAGCGGTAAGGAGGAATCTTTATGACAGAGGAATCAAAAAATCCGTTGGAAATACGTTGTTCTGCCTGCGGAGCACCGGCAGAGTTTGACATTATCCATCAAATTTATCAGTGCCGGTACTGCGGGCAGAAAGTAGATGCCAAAGAACCGGTGGAACGTTTAAAAAAATGGCGGGCACTTAAAAGGCGCCATTCCGGGGGAAACAGCGGGGATATTCATCCATCGGTCCATATCTGTAAAAACTGCGGAGCCGAGATACTGATTCCCGAAGGAGAAGCTGTCGGGCGCTGTGAGTTTTGCGGGGGAAATCTTGTAAGGCGTGCCTTTACGTTTCACGATAATTTGCCGGAAGTGTTTATCCCCTTTGTCCTGACAGAAAAGGAAGCGTCAGAGCGGCTTACGGCATGGGCAGTAAAAAATAAGAGGACAAAGGAGGCGGGATGGGTAGAGAAAAACATAAAAAGTCTTAAGGGTTATTATCTTCCTTATCAAATCGTAAAAGGTCCTGTCCGCTGTACCGTATTCCGGGATCAGGCATTTTCCGATAAAAAATATATCTGCGGAAGCTTTATCAACGGTATGGCGGTAAATACGTCCAATCAGCTGGATAATATGGTTCTTGACCATGCGGAGCCGTTTGACTGGAAAGGCACAGTTCCTTTTGAATTCGGCTATATCGCAGGGCAGCGTGTGAAGCTGCCTGATATATCGGGCGGAGCGGCAGAGCAACGGGTTTTGGAAGAAGTGGAAGCGGACTATCTTCCCATTGTTGAAAAAGTGATGGAAACATCAGGTGTCAAGCTTCATGCCAAAGGAGAAAACCTATTAAGCATTCCCGCCCTTCTTCCGCTTTATATCATCGCCGGAAAAGGAAAGCTTGCGGCGGTTAACGGCCAGACAGGGAGAATTGCTGTCTCTGTAGGGGAAAAAAAGAAAAGCTGGCCCTGGATCGTTGAACCGCTCCTTATGACAGTTTTCGTATTCATCGTGATGCTGTTCCTTTTTGATTACGAGGTGTATGTTGCGGGGATGGTGGGGCTTGTTTTCGGCATCATTTTCTTTGCGGGATTCAGTGACGGCAGGTCTGCCAGGATCAGAAAGATTATCCGGCAGGGGAAGAACTGCCGGGCAGAAAGAAAAGGGATCCGTCTCATCGTAAAAGAAGAGGCGTTTCCTGAAAAAGATTTTGAGGCTCCCGTCTTCTTTGAAAAGGTTAAAGGGAAGATGGCTCCCGTAAAAATCAGCTTTTATTCATGGGAGCGGTGGATACAGATTGGGGTATTTCTGCTTTTGCTCAACTTTTTGCCTGCCGTTTTCGCACTTTTGATTTATTACGGCAGCGGGATGGCGGGGCCGATCTGCTGGTCTGCCATGGTGGTGTGGCTCTGTCTGTCAGTTCCCTGCTCACTTATCCTCTGGATGTCCGTTGGACGTATTCGTTTGTACAATTATCCGCTGGTGAAGCTCATCGGTCCGGAGGGGAAATTGACAAGCGTACAGGCAGACGGCATAGAACCGATGAATCTTTTCTATATACTCAAGGATATAACGGAACTGCTTCTGGTATTTCCGTGGGTGATTGCGTTCTTGGTATTTATAATTTTAGGGACTGTCGGCGCGATGCTTATGTGAGAGAACGAATAATGGAAGACGGGAAACGGCTGTGGGAGTCAGGAAGCAGAATGTAAAAGACGCTGCCGTTTAATTTGTGCGGCAGCGCGTTATGGGCTCTTTTACCCCAAAAGATGATAGAGATAAGTCAAGAACCGTGAGGGCTGTTTTGTTCAGAAAAAAATCCTGATATTTTAACGAAAGTATAATTACTGCGGCTACATTATGTTTTTAATATCCTTTATAATGGATGTGTACCTATTTTAATTTCATTGTCAGTCATGGAAAAAGAGGATATTATGAGCGGATTTTTTGGAGCGGCGCTGAAATCGGATTGTGTGTTTGATGTATTCTTCGGGACAGATTACCATTCTCATCTGGGGACAAGGCGGGCGGGTATGGTTTTTTACGGAGAGGACGGTTTTGACAGATCCATCCACAATATTGAAAATACGCCGTTCCGGACGAAGTTTGACAGTGATATTCACCAAATGAGAGGAAACTTGGGGTTAGGCTGTATTTCCGATTATGAAGCGCAGCCGCTGATTGTCCGCTCTCATCATGGCACATACGCGTTGGCAACAGTGTCGAAAATTAATAATATGGATGAATTAACGGAAGAAATAATTCAAAAAGGGAGTACCCACTTTCTGGAAATGAGCGGCGGCGATATTAACGCGACGGAACTTGTGGCGACGCTGATTAACCAAAAAGATAATCTGATAGAGGGGATCCGTTATGCCCAGGAGAGAATAGACGGCGCACTGACGCTTCTTCTGCTTACGCCGGATGGTTTATACTGTGCCCGTGATAAGTTGGGGAGGACGCCCGTAGTGATCGGCAGAAAAGAGGACGGCTATTGTGCTGTTTTTGAATCCTGTTCATACTTGAATCTGGAATATGAAGATGACCGTGAACTCGGTCCCGGAGAAATTGCCGTACTTACACCGGAGGGAGTAAAGACGCTTGTCGCTCCCGGAAAGGATATGCGTATATGCACGTTTCTATGGATTTACTACGGCTATCCATCTGCCCGTTATGAAGGCGTGTCCGTGGAGGAAATGCGTTACCACTGCGGGATGGCGATGGCGGAACGTGACGGATTTACAAAAGAAGATGTGGATATCGTTGCCGGCGTCCCCGATTCAGGGATTGCCCATGCCATGGGATATGCCAACCGGTCGGGCGTGCCCTTTTCGCGGCCGCTTGTAAAGTATACGCCTACCTGGCCGCGTTCTTTTATGCCGACAATCCAGTCGAAGCGTAATTTGATTGCAAAAATGAAATTGATCCCCATTCATGAACTGATTAGAGGGAAACGAATGGTTCTGGTGGATGATTCCATTGTCAGAGGGACGCAGCTTCGGGAAACGGCGGAGTTTCTTTTTGAAAGCGGCGCAAAAGAGGTTCATGCCCGTGCAGCGTGTCCGCCCATCTTGTTTGGCTGCAAGTATCTGAATTTTTCCCGTTCCAATTCGGAAATGGAACTGATTGCCCGCCGTGTTATTGCAGAAGAGGAAGGAGAAAACGTGGACCGGACCGTTCTCGATGATTATGCGGATCCCGACTCCGACCGCTATCACAAGATGGTGGAAAAAATCTGTAAGCGGATGGGGTTTACTTCGCTGGGATATAACCGCCTGGACGATATGCTTGATGCCGCAGGGATAGACCCGTCAAAGATGTGTACATATTGCTGGAACGGCAGAGAATGACAGAAAACCTGCGGAAGTTTCGCGGGTTTTTATCTTGTGGAAATGAAATATAAAATTTGAAATTCATTCTCAAATGTAATATACTGTTTAAGGTTTCTGACAGGGAAATCAGGATGGGGGATCATGATGATTGAATTCAAATATGATACGCAATTACTGATTGAAGGCGAAAATTTAAAGAAGGAGGAAATTTCAAAGCATATCAATAAGAATCTGAAAGGCGACTGTCTCATTGTCGTGCAGGTGGGGAATTTGGTGAAAATTCATTTTCATACGAATGAGCCCTGGTTTCTTCTTCAATATTGCGCCACTGTGGGAGATATCTTTGATATCGTTGTAGAAGACATGGACCGCCAGAGCCGTGGATTAAAAGGATAAGAATAATGGAGCCTCCGCTATTGGGGGCTTTTCTGATGCCTCGATTCCTGATTTCATTTCCCCTTTACCGTCTGAGCTGCCCAGTATGCTATAATGAGCAAAGATAAAATCGGAAGAAGGGAATTTTGATGCCTGAGAAAAAATCCCGCAGGTTTTTTATATTAACAGCCAGTATCGGCACAGGACACAGCCAGGCGGCGAGAGCCATCGCGGAATCCATCAAGGAGATGCATCCTGAGGATTCTGTTCGCGTGCTTGATTTCGTATCCCGTGATGTGCTGTCTGTGGATCAGATCATCAAGCGGACATATCTGCAGATGATCAGGCTTATTCCTGATATATATGACAGCCTGTACAGCAATTCACAAAAGAGCAGCTTCGGAAAAACGTCGCAGGCGCTTTTATCTTTAAGTTTCCGCAGGAGAATGAAACGGCTTATCCGGGTATTGAATCCGGACGCTTTGATTTTTACCCATCCCTTTCCTGCGGGGGCCGCTGATTTGTTGAAGAAAAAAGGCGATATCACCACGCCGCTTTTAGGGGTGATTACTGATTTTGACATTCATCAGCTTTGGATAGACCGTCACCTGGACGGATACTGTGTGGCGACGCCTGAACTGGCATCGTTGCTTTCGCGGTGTGGTATTTCTTCCGATATTATCCATACGACGGGGATCCCCGTGAGGAAGTCTTTTTATGAGGAGAGCGCCCGCCGTCCGGTTGCGGAAAAGGGAACAGTACTTGTCATGGGAGGCGGTCTTGGCCTCGGCAGGATTGCTGATGACTTGAAACGTATGGATGAAGTGGATGAAATAGCAAGGTTCATTGTCATCACAGGACAGAATATAAGCCTTTATGAAGAAGTGGCGGCTTTGGCAGAAAGACTCCGCCATCCTGTGGAACTGCACAGCTATACGAATAAAGTGGCCCGTATCATGGGGCGGTGCGAACTGCTGGTGACAAAACCGGGGGCGCTTACCTGTACGGAAGCGATTGTCATGAACAAGCCCATGGTTTTGGTGAATACGCTTCCCGGGCAGGAACGGGCAAACGCTGCATTTTTAAGCGGACTCGGCTGCGCGGAATGGGTGAAACGGGGAGAACTGGCGGAAACGGTCAGATATATCCTTGCGAATCCCGAAAAAAGGAAACAAATGGAAAACGCCTGCGGTACCAGTCATGTGGAAAGTGCCGGAGAAGTTGTCAAAATCCTCTATGATATGGTTGAAAAAATGGACAAAAAAAACATTTGAGAGATATACTTTTTGTTGGTCTCATCTCTATGATAAGTGCGGCAGCCGCTGGGGAAACAGAAAGAGATACTTGGATCCTATTAAGAAAGTGCTTGCGGAAATGACCGAAGATACCTCTATGCCGCTTAGCAGTTTAGTGTTATTGAATATGAGAAAATAATCTTCTAAGAAATAAAAATTTGAGGAGGTACTTTATGCAGAAAATAAGGAAAGCAGTTATTCCGGCTGCAGGATTCGGCACACGGTTTCTTCCTGCGACAAAAGCCATGCCGAAAGAGATGCTGCCCATTGTTGATAAGCCGACAATCCAATATATTGCAGAAGAAATTCTGGAAAGCGGTATCGACCAGATCTTAATCATCAGCGGTCATGCGAAACGGGCGATTGAGGATCATTTCGATTCATCTCCCGAGCTGGAGTCCCATTTGTATGAACATGGAAAGATGTCCGTTTTAAAAGAAATCAGGAAAATTTCTTCCATTAAAATCCATTATGTCCGGCAGCAGTACATGCGGGGGCTGGGAGACGCGATTCTCTGTGCGAAAGATTTCGTGGACGGCGAGCCGTTCGGTGTCATTCTTGGTGATGATGTCGTATACCACCCGGAGAAGCCTGCGTTGAAACAGCTTATGGAACAATATGAACAAACCGGCGGAACTGTGATTGGCTGCCAGTGTGTAGCGCCGGAGCGGGTGTCTGCTTACGGAATTATTGCCGGAAAGGAAATCAATGATAAGGGGCTTCTGAAGGTGGATGATATGATAGAAAAACCGTCCATTTCTGAAGCACCGAGCCGTGTGGCAGCATTGGGACGATATGTGATTACACCGGAAGTTTTTGAGGTACTTGAACAGACTGCGCCGGGAAAAGGCGGAGAAATACAGTTGACCGATGCACTCCGTGTCATGGCTCATGCAGGGAATGTGTACGCATACTGTTTTGAGGGCAAACGATATGATACCGGAGATAAGCTGGGCTTTTTGAAAGCCACTGTGGAATATGCGCTCCGAAGAGATGATTTGGGGGATGATTTCCATACATACTTGAAAAACTTGACGAAAGACTGGTAGTGGGAAATTCTTTATAAGTCTGTATTTCTTGTGGAAAGGAACATAGAATGAATATTCTTGTAACAGGCGGTGCGGGATATATCGGTTCACATACAGTAAGAGCACTGATGAAGTCAGAAGAATTTACTCCTTTTGTTTTTGATAACCTGTCTACCGGGCACCGTGAATCAGTGCCTGAAGAGGTTGCTTTTATCGAGGGCGATATTCATGATATTGCTTTTGTGGCAGAAACTATGAAACGCTATGAAATTGACGGCGTGATTCATTTTGCTGCATCCAGTCTTGTGGCAGAATCCATGGTAGAACCGGGCAAATATTATTCCAATAATGTGGAAGGGACGCTTCATTTGCTCCTGGGAATGAGAAAAGCAGGCGTGGATAAAATCGTCTTTTCTTCCACGGCAGCGGTATATGGGGAGCCGGAGAAAACACCTATTGAAGAAGATTTTCCCCATAATCCGACCAATGTGTATGGCAGGACGAAACTTGTCATCGAGGATATGATGCGTGATTTTACTGCGGCGTACGGATTAAGCTATGTGGCACTCCGCTATTTTAACGCGGCAGGTGCGGCGGAAGGCGGAATGATCGGAGAGGATCATCAGCCTGAATCCCATCTGATTCCTTTGATTTTGAAAACGGCACAGGGGGTACGCGACCATATTTCCATCTATGGGACGGATTATCCTACGCCTGACGGTACCTGTCTTCGTGACTATATTCATGTGCTGGACCTGGCGGATGCCCATGTGCTGGCAATGAAGTATCTGGCGGGCGGCGGAGTGAGTGATGTATTTAACCTCGGTTCGGAAAACGGTTTCAGCGTGAGAGAAATCATTGAGGTCGCAAAGAAAGTGACAGGTGTGGATTTCAAGGTGGTCGAAGAAGGGCGGCGCAGCGGAGATCCAGCAGTCTTAATTGCATCATCTGCCAAGTGCAAAAAGGCATTGGGATGGAATCCGACAAGAAGCAGTACAGAAGAGATTATTGCCGCAGCATGGAAATGGCATCTGTCACATCCTTACGGATATGGCGGGGAAAAACAGAAGGAAAGCCTGTGATGGGGTATAAAGATTCTTACAGGGACTGGCTCAGCTGGTGTGATGATGCAGAGAAGAAAGAACTGCTTTTACTGAAAGATGAAAAGGAAATTGAAGATCGCTTTTACAAGGATCTGGAATTCGGTACGGCAGGGCTCCGGGGTATTATGGGTGCCGGATCAAACCGCATGAATAAGTACAATGTACGGAAAGCGACAAAAGGATTTGCGGAGTACCTGCAGGATACTTATGGGAAACGGTGTCAAAACGGGGTGATTATTGCTTATGACTCCAGAAATAACTCCGCTGATTTTGCCGCGGAAGCGGCTCATGTTCTTTGCGCAGCAGGGATTTCGGTAAAATTTTTCACAGAGCCGGAACCAATCTCTGTTCTTTCTTTTTCAGTCAGGCATTTTCGTGCGGCAGGCGGTATCGTCATTACTGCCAGTCATAATCCGAAGGAATATAACGGATACAAAGTTTACGGGCCGGATGGGGGGCAGCTGGTTCCTCGTGATACCAATGTGCTTTCGCGTTATGTGGAAAATATTTCTGATCTTGCCCATATTCCATGTACCGGCAGTAAAGAGCTGCTTACCCGGCTGGGGCAGGATACGGTAGATCTTTTTATTGAAGAAATATATAAACAGTCCACATTGAAGGGGAATGCGGGAAATCTTAAAATCGTGTACACGCCTATTCATGGCTCAGGGAATATTCCTGTGCGGAAAATATTGAAACGCGGCGGATTTACTGATGTCCATATCGTAGAAAGCCAGGAAAAGCCTGATGGGAACTTTCCGACTGTAAGCGCGCCGAATCCGGAGAATCAGGATGCTTTGAAGTTGGGGATAAAGCTGGCAGGAGAAATCGGAGCAGACATCGTTATCGGAACAGATCCCGACAGCGATCGGATAGGCGCAGCCGTCCTCCATAACGGCAAGTATCTTCTTATTTCAGGAAGCAGAATGGGGGCACTCTTGGTGAACTATCTGCTGACGATGAAAGAAAAAGAACTGACAGGTAAGTCCACCATTATAACAACAATTGTTACCGGCGGCATTGGCAGGGATATTGCAGGGAAGTATGGTGTGCAGGTGGAAGAAACTCTTACCGGATTTAAGTATATCGGTGAGAAAATGTCACAGTATGAGAAAGATGGAAGCCATGAATTTATCTTTGGCTATGAAGAGAGTTACGGTTATCTGGCAGGTACCCATGCCCGGGATAAAGACGCCGTTGTGACAGCCCTTCTGATTTGCGAGATGGCAGATTATTTTAAGAAGCAGGGAAAAACTCTGATTGATGTGTTGGCGGAACTATCGAAAGAATATGGATACTGCCTTGATAAACTTTCATCTTATACATTTGCCGGTAAAAAAGGTCTTGCAAAAATCGCAGATATCATGGCAGCCCTCCGGGTAAAGGACGTGCAGGAGATTTTACCGGACATCGGGGAGATACGGGATTATGCAAAAGGTATTGACGGACTGCCTGCTGAAAATGTATTGAAATTCATCTTGAAGGATCATTCATGGATAGCGGTCCGCCCATCGGGAACGGAACCTAAAATAAAGATTTACTGTTCGTTGAAGGGGAAAGATGAAGAAGAAACATCCCGCCGTTTCCTTATGTACAAGGAAATCTGGGAACGGGAATTTGATTTATAAAATAGAATTTATTCATAAGACCATACTTACGGGAATGTGCAAGTATGGTTTTTTGTTTCTTGCGGCAGATTACATAATGAAGATTTATTGACATAGGTGTATAATTATGCTATTATCCTGTATATTAATAATTGAGGTGGTACGATGATTGATGCAGCGGGTACACATGTGATTTATGAAGTCAAGCATTTAGAGAAATCCTTCGGGAAAGTAGAAGTTCTGAAAGACATTAATATTCAGATTGGAAATGGAGAGGTGCTGACGATTATCGGTCCGTCAGGTTCCGGGAAGAGTACTTTTCTCCGCTGCCTGAATCTTTTGGAAAAACCGACGGGAGGCGAATTGTGGTTTGATGGCAGGCTGATTGACGGAAAGACTGATGTGAAAATGCTCCGCCGTGATGTGGGTATGGTATTCCAGTCATTCAACTTGTTTCCCATGTTCAGTGCTGTGGAAAACGTCATGTATGCGCCTGTCCATATCAACAAGCTGGATAAGAAACAGGCGAAAGAAGAAGCTATGGAGCTGCTTTCCCGCGTGGGCATGGCGGATCGGGCAAACCATTATCCGGGGGAGCTTTCCGGCGGACAGCAGCAGCGTGTGGCTATTGCCAGAGCGCTTGCGATGAAACCGAAGATGCTCCTGTTTGATGAACCGACTTCCGCTCTTGATCCTGAACTCGTCGGTGATGTTCTCACCGTTATGAAAGAAGTGGCTCTTGAAGGTATGACCATGGCGGTGGTAACCCATGAAATGCAGTTTGCCCGCTCTGTTTCCAGCCGTGTGGTATTTATGGATAAAGGGTATATTGTAGAAGAAGGAAGTCCTGAGGAAATATTCAGCCGTCCGCGGGAAGAAAGGACACAGATTTTCCTAAAGCGTTTGCTTCATACGGATATTTAAGGAGATTGTATTATGGATATAGTGCTTGAAACCGCTATCAAATATAATGATATTTTTATGGCAGGCGCGAAGATAACGATCATTATTTCATTTCTGTCATGTTTCTTCGGACTTTTTCTGGGGGTGATTCTGGCCTTTATGAAGATTTCCGGTGTGAAAATATTGCAGGCTGTTGCTGCGGTATATGTAGAGGTCATCCGCGGCACTCCGGTACTTGTACAGATTTCCCTTGTGTTTTTTGGACTTCCGTTCCTTGGAATCCAGTTCCCTAATTTTGAAATATGGGGGGTGGATTTTGAAAGGCTGTCAGCCGGTGTGCTGGCACTGATATTAAACTCCGGCGCGTACCAGTGTGAAATTGTCCGTTCCGGTATCCAGTCAATTCATAAAGGGCAGCTTGAAGCAGCCATGTCTCTCGGATTTTCGAAATGGGAATCTATGGTGCGGATTATTATTCCCCAGGCGATCAGAAATATCCTGCCGGTGATCGGTAATGAATTTGTTACCCTTATCAAGGAGTCTTCCCAGGTGTCCGTCATCGGCATGGCAGATCTCATGTATACGGCGGCGACCATTCAGGGAATCAGTTTCCAGCCTTTTCCTCCGCTTGTCATTGTCGCGGTATACTACTTCGTGATGACATTCTTTGTTTCTTCCTGTCTGCGTGTTCTGGAAATACGCCTGAAAATACGGTCGGTAAGGTAAGAAAGATGTCATACCGTATTTTCACGGCGGATAGAGCGGTGTATAATACATAAAATTGAGTCAGGGAAGGAGTTATTTAAATGAAACATACAGTTAGATCAGCGATTTTAGGATTAGCGGCCGTATGCGCGCTTGCCATTTCCGGATGCGGTGACAGCAGCAGGACGGCAGCACCACAGAATGCACAAGCTCAGGGAAACCTGATGCAGAAAATTAAGGAAAAAGGTAAGATTGTTGTAGGAACTTCTTCCGGTTACCCTCCCTATGTTTTTGTAGACGCCGCGAGTGGTGAAAAGAAAGTTATCGGACTTGATATCGAACTGGCACAGCAGATTGCCGATAAGTTAGGCGTGAAATTGGAAGTACAGGACATGGGGTTTTCTGCGCTTCTTTCTTCCGTGACGGCAAATAAAGTAGATATTGCGGTGGGTGGTATCTTTCCGACGGCGGAAAGGGAAAAGGCGATGGCTTTTTCCAAATCCTATCTGCCGACGGAACAAAAGCTGCTGATCAGAAAAGATGATGCTGCGAAATATAAAACTGCAGCTGATTTAAAAGGAGCAGTTATCGGTGCTGAAAAGTCCACTACCCAGGAAGCCGCCGCCCAGAAAGTAGAAGGGGCAAAATCTGTGGGGCTGACAAGCGTTCCCGACGCGGTGCTTGAGTTAAAACACGGCAAGCTGAACGGCATCGTTTTAGAAGGGATTGTTGCGCGGCAGTACCTGATTTTTAATCCGGATCTTGTACTGGCTGATGTGACTTTTCCTGATGCAAAGAAACTTTCTGCTGTTGCACTGCAAAAAGGAAATGATGACCTGGTTAAATTGATTAATGATGTGATTGATGAAAATACGAAAAATGGAAATTTTGAAAAATGGGTGGATGAGTATAGCAAGGTCGCTGTTGAAAAAGCAAAATGACAAAAATGGAAAGGCGCTCCTTGGGGGCGTCTTTTTATATGTGTAGAATGAGAGAATATGCATTTAGAGGAAGAGGGGGATTTATAATACTTACGAATTATAGAAAATAAGGAATTAAATTTTATATGAATAATTATTGACATATATGAATAATTATGATAATATACCTTTACACTATTAAAAAGAGCAATGCAGTATGTTGGAAAGGAGTGGAAAAAATGAATGCGAGGAAAATGATAAAAGCGGTGATTTTGGGGATAGCAGCTTCCGCGGCGCTGTTTGTTTCAGGCTGCAGCGATGGGAATAAAGCACCGAACCAGGGGGCTGTGCAGAAAGAAAGTCCACTGATGCAGAAGATCAAAAAGCAGGGGAAACTTGTGGTAGGGACTGCTTCCGGTTATCCGCCTTATGAATTTATTGATACCTCTGTCGGTGAAAAGAAAGTTATCGGTATTGACATGGCGCTGGCGCAGAAAATAGCTGATGAATTAGGGGTGAAACTGGAAGTGCAGGATATGAATTTCCAGGCGCTTCTCACTTCGCTGACTGGAGGAAAGGTGGATATCGCTATTGCGGGCATCAATCCGACAGAGGAACGTAAAAAGTCCATGGATTTCTCCGCGGATTACCTGCCGACAGAGCAGAAAGTTATCATTCGTAAGGAAGATGGCAGCCGATACAAAAAATTGGAAGACCTTTTCGGGAAAACCGTCGGCGTACAAAAATCGACAACCCAGGAAGCTCTTGCCAAAGAAAAGATTAAAGACGCGAAGATTGTTTCTTTAGCCCATGTGCCGGAAGTAGTGCTTGAATTGAAACAGGGGAAAGTGGATGGGCTTGTGGTGGAAGGAATTGTCGGCGGACAGTACCTTGTATTCAATGATGATCTTATGTTTTCTGAGGTAAAATTCCCGAATTCAGTGAAGAGTTCTGCTGCAGCGGTGCAAAAAGGAAATGAAGATGTGGTGGCTGTCGTCAATAAAGTCATTAAAGAAAATACAGATAATGGCAATTTTAAAAAATGGACAGATGAATACAGCAGAAAAGCCGTGGAAAATGCTGATAAGCAGTAAAGGAATTCAGCCATATAAGCATGAAAAAACTCACCTTATTCACAAGGTGGGTTTTTACTGTGGGATGCAGGCATAATATGATTTAATTTCTTTTGTTCTTGTATAATAGAAATGGTGGAAGAGATGCAGATGAGGAGGATATTATGCGGCTGGACAAATTTCTTTCCGATATGAATATGGGGACGAGGACGGAATTGAAACGGGACATACGAAAAGGCGCAGTACAGGTCAACGGAGAAAAGATAACGGATCCCGGGTTTATGGTCAATGAAAATGATGAGATTATTTTTGCAGGAGAACCGGTACCCTATTTTCGTTATGAATACTATATGCTGAATAAACCGGCAGGTGTCATCACGGCGACGGAAGACCGGTATCAGAAAACAGTATTGGATTTTTTTGGAGAAAGGCGGCGCAAGGATCTGTCTCCGGTAGGACGGTTGGATAAAGATACCGTAGGACTTCTTCTGGTCACAAATGACGGCGGTTTTCATCATCGTCTGCTTTCTCCAAAAAAGCATATTGATAAAGAATATTATGCCCGCATTGACGGCAGGGTGGATGAGGCAGACAGGGAAAAGTTTGAGAAAGGTATTTATGTCGATGAAATATTTACGGCACTTCCTGCAAAACTCATGATTGACGGATATCGTGAAAATGCTCTGGAAAGTGATTTTATGGATTTGGCAAACAGCCGGGCACCGAAATCGGCATTGGAAAACGGGGTAAGTGAAATTCGGGTTGTGGTGCAGGAAGGAAAATTTCATCAGATTAAGCGTATGTTTCATGCACTTGGAAAAGAGGTCATCTACTTAAAGCGGATTCGTATAGGTTCTATTGTCCTTGATCCCACATTGGAAGAAGGTACGTATCGGCGGCTTACTGCAGGAGAAGTAGCCGCTCTTGAAAAAAATGGACATATGTGAAATATCTTGTAGGAAGGCGGCGCAGTATGCTGTAGTATAATGAAAGAAAAGCGGTTTATGCGGTACATTGGTGCAACAGGGAGAATGATATGCTGATTTACTGTGTGGAAGATGATGAAAGTATCCGCGATCTGGTAGGCTACGCGCTGCGGGGGCAGGGATATGGCATGGAAGGATTTGGCTGTGCGGATGATTTCTACAAAGGGATGAAAAAGGCAGTACCTGATTTGGTACTGCTTGATGTCATGCTTCCCGGTGAAGATGGACTCAGTATTTTAAAAAAGATCAGAGAGCGGGAAGCCAATATACCGATTATCATGATGACAGCTAAAAGCAGCGAATTTGATGTGGTTCGCGGGCTTGATCTCGGTGCAGATGACTATGTAACAAAACCTTTCGGCATCATGGAACTGCTGTCGCGTATTCGTTCCGTCCTGCGGAGAAGTGGAAAAATGGCGGAGAAGAAAGGGGAATTGCTTTCTTTTGGAACCATCCGTGCAGATCGAAACCGCCATGTAGTGACAGTGGATGAAAAAGAAGTGGCAGTCACGCTGAAAGAATTTCAATTACTCTGCTACCTGCTCCTGAATAAAGGGATTGTCCTTTCTAGGGAGCAGATTATGCAGGCGGTGTGGGATATTCCTTTTGAAATGGAAAGCCGGACTATTGATATGCATATCATGAGCCTGCGGCAGAAACTGGGAGGTGAAGGTGCCGCCATACGGACCATTCGAGGCGTGGGGTATCGCCTGGGAGAGCGGGAGAAATAAAATATGATGGGAAGCATAGTGTTTATTTTGTAGGAAAGACGCAGAAAGCGGAGTATTGCAATCTTTTTGAATCACAAAAAAATATGAGCCGTTATTCGTTCAGATTTGTCCTATGTAAAACGGCATTAAAAATCCCCGAAGATTCACTGCATCGGGGATTTTTAAATTATATATCATATATCGGATGTATCCACATCTATATGATTCAGATCAGGCAGTTTGATGATTCGATTTGCGATTTTTTCTGCCAGATATTTGTTGTGGGTGATGGCAATGAGCGTTATGTTATTTTGCTTCGCATATTTCAGGACATAGTTCCATATGTGTGCCTGGTTCAGTGCGTCAAGCATGGTGGTCATCTCATCACAAATTAGAAGTCTGGTGTTTTTTCGCAGAGCCCGCGCCACGCAGAAACGTTGCAGCTCACCGCCGGACAGTTCATTGGGCCATCGGTCATACCATTTTTCCTGAATGCCTATTTCTTTTAGCACGTCTTCTTCCGGTATGCCTGGTTCATAAAGAATATCTTTCATTTTCCATCGGGGATTCACTGCCTGTTCAGGATGCTGGTAAATAAGCTGGATAGGACAAAATCCTGATTTTGGCAATGGTTTTCCTTCAAAAAGAATCTCACCTTCTGTTGGCTTCAGAAATCCCGAAATCAGCTGTGCCAAAGTACTTTTTCCGTAACCGCTCGGACCCAGGAGTACGATGATTTCCCCTTCTTTAACGGAGAAACTGATATTTTTCAGTACATAAGGGCCCCGGTTATATCGGAAACAGATGCTTTTTACATCAAGTATGTTCACAATTACACCTCATTCCTGCTTCATCAACTTCCCATGTCGCACTGCAGGCTCCGCATCGGGAACATACATCCAGACGGAAACCGTTCTGGGGGAGTGCGGCGAAAAGAGCTCTGCTGTATGGGTGTTTCAGTCCCTCGCCGTCTCCTGTGAAAGTGCTTGTGTCGGCGGTTTCAATGATGCGTCCATCGTGGAATATGGCGATAGAGTCGGCGATATGGATCGCAAGGTCGATATCGTGGGTGATGAGAATGATGCCTCGGCCTTCATTGGCGATACTGCGAAAATCCTGTAATGCTTTAACCGCTGTATCCAAATCAAGACCGGGGGTAGGTTCGTCAGCGATGATGAGTTCAGAATTCCCCACAAGAGCGGTGGAAAGCAGGATTCTTCTTGCCATACCTCCAGAGAGCTGGAAAGGGTAAAGCTTATCGGTACCCTCTTTCAGGTGAAAATGTTTGAAGAGTTTTTCCTGAAGTTCCCGAACTGCTTTGCCCTGAATGCCTTGTACCTGTTCTCCTACGGGCATGAGCGGATCAAGGAAAGAAATGGATTGAGGAATAAAAGCCATCTTCTTACCGCGGATTTCTTCTATCTTCTTCTTTGTAAGTTTTTCTCCTTTGTAATAGAAGGTGCCGCCTGTTTTTGCATTATCAGGGAGAATTCCCATGACCGCATGGGCAAGGAGACTTTTCCCGGAACCGCTGGAACCTACGATAGCGAGAATTTTTCCTTTTTCTAAAGTGAGGCTCATGTCCTTTACAGCAGTAAAAATAACTTTCTGTAATTTGGCATCGTAACTTTCAAAGCTGACGGAAAGATGGCGGACGTCAAGGAGCGTATTCATTTGTTCTGTCATAATTCCTCCTATTTCCGTGCACTGTGGGGGTCAATATAAATTTTTATATAATCGCCGATGATATCAAACAGCTGTACGGTAATGAGCAGTGCAATACCCGGGAATACTGCGAGCCACCACATACCGGCGGAAAGATATTTCATGGATTCTGAAAGGATAATTCCAACCGCAGGCGTATCCAAAGGAAGACCGTAACCAAGGAAGGTAATTCCCGCTTCATGAAGGATGGCATGGGGAAACAGCAGTATCAGGCCGACTATATATTGTGGAAAAACATGGGGAATAATATGCCGGACTGCGATATACCATGAACTTTTTCCCATGTGCCTCGAAAGTTGGACGTACTTGGCGGAACGTACCTGCATGACTTCCGCTCTGACTACACGGGTCAGCGCCGGCCAATGTGTAAGAGCCACACCGGTGATAACGCCGATGGCGCCGCCGTTGCAGGCGATGGAAATTAAAATAAGAAGAATCAGGTGAGGGACACCCATACAGAGATCGACGAGGTAGTTAATGATATAATCTACTTTTCCTCCGTAAATAGCAGACATGCTTCCCAGTACGAGAGCGATAAAAGAACTCAATACAGCAGAAAGAAGTCCGATTTGAATACTAAGTGAAAGGCCGCTGATTGTTCGATAGAACATATCCCGTCCTAATTGGTCAGTACCGAATAAATGGACGAGCGAGGGAGAAAGCCGTTTAGCAGCGTAATTTGGTCCATAAAGTTCAGGATTCATAAAAAATCCCCACAGACATACGGCAATGAGAATGAAAAGTCCGGAAAAAATGATAAGCAGAACTTTACGACGAGGATTAAAAAAGGGAAGCGGGGCCAGAGATATTTCCTTTTCAGGCATCGAGATTACCTCCTTCCCTGATGCGGGGGTCAATAATACCATAGGCAATATTTGCCATCATGTTGCCTGCAAATACAAAAAGCGCACTGAAAACAGCAACACCGAGGAGCATAGGCGCGTCTCCGTGCAGTCCTGCGTGGGTGGCGGCATTTCCCAATCCGGGATAGGAGAAGACCTGCTCTGCAAGTACAGATCCGCCAAAAAGTTCACTGATGTAGGCAAACTGCAGGGTGACAGCAGGAAGGCATATATTTCGGAGACCATGGCGCATAATAATCTGTTTTGTAGATTCACCGCGCGCTTTGGCAAAGAGAACATAGTCACTTTCCATGATGTCGATCAGCTTTTGCCTGGTATGAAGGCAGATATAAGAAATTTCAGAGATGCTCAATGTCAAAGCAGGGAGTATAAGATGATGGAGTCGTTCCATGACGGTGACTTGGGAAGACAGTTTTCCTGCCGGTGCTGCAAGACCCAGAGGGAACCATTGCAACTCCACTGCGAAAATGACAAGCATTACCAGTCCGATCCAGAATACGGGGGTGGATGCAAAGAGAAGACTGACCGTTTTGATGATATTGTCTAGGATACTGCCTCTATAAGTACCTGAAATAACGCCAAGTGTAAAACCAAGAATGCCTGAGAGTATCCACGCAGTGCCCATGAGAATTAAAGACGCCTGAAAACGTTCTTTCAGCACTTTGCTGACGGGCTCATGGTAGCTGATGGAATCTCCCATATCACCGGAGATAAAATGCGTGCCCCAGGTAATGTACCGCTCTACAGGCGATTTATTGAGCCCCCATTCTTCTTCAATTTTTGCTCTCTGTTCTTCGGATATGCTGATTTCTCCCAAATAGGAATCAACAGGGTTCATAGGGGAAGAAGTAATCAGAAAAAAGCTGATCATAGTAATTGAAATCAAAAGGAAGATCATTCGGACAAATGATGTAATAATATATCGGATGTTCACTATATAATCCCTTTCTTTGAAAAATATGCGGAGTTATTTGCTATCCCAAGTCCATTCATTCATGTTTTCAATGATGGAAATCCCCTGTCCTCTGGTGATGGTTTTTCCATATTCAGGAATGTGCAGGCCATCTTTGACAAAGTAGATGAGAGAGGGGAATGAAATACGGAGAGAAGGGATATCCTTATCTGTCAGATTTTGTGCATTGATCCAGTGCATATAAGATTCTTCCCTGTTGTTGGAAGCGATGGCTGCATCAATTTCGGCATCGACCGCCGTATTACGGTAAGAAGACGGATTGTTGATTATCTGTTTCCCAATCTGGGAAGAATGGAATTGACGATAGAAATCAATCGGATTCAAATCAACAAAAGACCAGCAGGTCGGGGTATGCCGGGCTTTTCTGGCCTCCGCCCATGCTTCCGACTTGGCTATGATATGGATACCGAGAGGCTTTGCATTTTCTGCAAGTGCTACGACTGTATTGTAACGGGCAAGATCATTGCTTCGTCCGGTAACGGTAAATTCGGCTTTCACGCCATTCTTTTCGCGGATGCCGTCACCATCGGTATCTTTCCATCCGGCATCTTCCAGAAGCTTTTTCGCTTCCTCGACACGGTTATCCTGGAACGTATATTTGCTGCTCCATGGAGCCTCCGGGCTGGTGCTGAATGCCGGTGTTCCGCAGCCGCTTAATGCATTATCGATAATGGCTTGCCTGTTAATGCCGATATTCAATGCCTGGCGGATGGCGATGTCGCTGGTGACATTATTTCCGACAATTTGTCCATCTTCCGTTGTTTCCGGGATGACGGGAAGATTAATGGAGAAGCTATCGATGGTAGGTTTTGTGAGTACTGTCATATGATCCACTTTAGTCTTGGAGGACTCTGCATCTACATAGACCAGGTCAAGCTGTCCCGATTTGGCGGAAGCAAGAGCAGCATCCTCATCGACTTTCAAAATGGTAATTTTCTTAAAAGGAGATTTTTTGCCATAGTAATATTCATTTGGAGCAAGGATAAGCTGCTGATCCTTTTTGAAATCAAGTACCTTCCAGGCGCCGGAGCCGATTGGTTTATCACCGTAGGTATCCGTATACGCATGGGCAGGGACGATACCGATTTCAGTGAGGCTGTACGGGAAAGTGGACCAGGGCTTTTTCAGATGGAATACAACAGTATAGTCATCTTTTGCTTCTACGGAATCAAGCATGCTGAGGTCAGCAGCGGAAGCTCTTTCTTTTGTTTTATTGAAAGTGAATACGATATCTTTTGCTGTGAGTGTTTTACCATCGGCAAATTTAGCGTCTTTCCTGATTTCGTAAGTGTAAGTCAGCCCGTCGGCACTGATGGTTTCTTTTGTTGCCAAATCATTGACCAGCTTATTATCTTTGCCTACTGTAAGAATATGGCTGTGGAAAATATCCGGATGCCATACACCGTAACCTATGGTGGGATCGAATTTCCCTGCAACCATATTTCTTCCTACCGTAATGGTCAGTTCATCTTTCTGTGCGGTTTTTGAGGGGGTGTTATCAGTGCCGCAGCCTGTTAATGATAAGGCTCCAATAAGCAGTGCGGCTAAAATTTTTTTCTTCATAAGAACTCCTCCTTGATTCGAAAAAATATCCTTATTCTATGATAAATTAGAATAATCTTCTCTATTATATACTGTATCATGAAAAAAAAAACAGTATATGTATGGAGAATAACCGTAAAAATTAAAAAGAAATGAATGTAATTCAATAAAAGAAATAGGATGACGTGTAAAGTGACCGCTAAAATCGGCTAAATGGAAGTTTGGTATCGGATATTCCTTTTCGACATATATAAAATATAGAACGATAAATACAAACAGAACAAATATTCTATTTAATGGTATAATGAAATAGAATATTTGTTTGGGAGGGGTTCCATGGAAATTGGTGAGAAGTTGAATATACTGGCAGATGCGGCAAAGTATGACGTGTCCTGTTCTTCCAGCGGGTCATCAAGAAAAGATATGGCCGGCGGCTTGGGAAATGCTAAGTACAGCGGAATATGTCATACCTGGACAGCAGATGGGCGGTGTATTTCTCTCTTGAAGATACTGATGACGAATGCCTGTATTTACGACTGCGAGTATTGTGTGAACAGAAAGAGCCATGACATACTGAGGGTGTTTCTTTCGCCTGAAGAAATCACGACGCTGACTATAGAGTTTTATCGGCGGAATTATATAGAGGGGCTGTTCTTATCTTCCGGGATTATCCGCTCGCCCGATTATACGACAGAACTGCTCATTAAAACGGCAAGGATTCTTCGCGAGCGGGAGCATTTTAATGGATACATCCACATGAAAGGGATTCCCGGTACGGATTCCAAGCTTTTGAATGAACTGGGGCGGTATGTAGATCGTGTGAGTGTAAATATTGAACTGCCATCGGAAAAGGCATTAAGGCTTTTAGCTCCACAAAAATCACGGGATGCGATCATGGCACCCATGAAGTTTTTTCGGGATCGAATTGCCGAGCAAAAACAGGAGAGATCGAAAAGGGTACCTGCCTTTGTGCCAGCCGGGCAGACGACACAGCTTATCGTGGGAGCAAGCGGAGAGAGCGACCGGGATATTCTTCGTCTGACGGAGGGGCTGTATCGTGTAGCGAAGTTGAAGCGTGTCTATTATTCGGCCTATGTACCTGTAATGGCAGGTAAAAATCTGCCGGTCATTGCAAGGCCGCCGCTTCTGAGGGAGAACCGACTGTATCAGGCGGACTGGCTGCTTCGGTATTATGGGTTTTCTGCAGAAGAAATACTGACGGAAAAGGAACCGGATTTTGATATGGATTTGGATCCTAAATCCTGCTGGGCTATGCGCCATCGGGAGTTGTTTCCTGTGGAAATCAACCGCGCCCCTTATGAAATGATTTTGCGTGTGCCGGGAATCGGTGTGATAAGCGCACGGAGAATCGTAAGGCTGCGGAGGAATCAATTTGTATCACCGGATGATGTAAAACGGGCAGGGGCGGTCTGGAAGCGGGCGAAGCATTTTGTGACCTGCGGAGGAAAGTATGACGGTATGGGAGATGCTGATACGGGGAATTTAAGAAAGGCACTCTTGTCGAAGCGGGCAGGAAGAAAAATGATGCAGATGAGTCTATTTTCCGGGCAGGTATGAGATGAAATATGTATATGACGGTACATTTGCAGGATTCCTGTCAGCGGTATATCGTATTTACCATGACGGCACGGGTCAGATGGTATCTATCAGCGCATCGCGGGGGAGTGGGGATCTTTTTGGGGAAGAAACAGAAGTGGCGACGGATATAAATCATGCGGAAACCGTGGCGGATGCATTTCTTAAGAGTTGCGGGACGGCCGCCTTCCGATGGTTGTACCGCGCTTTTTTATGTGATGACGACAGTGAGAAATATCTTTTTGACTATGTACGCCGCGGATTCAAATGGGGGAAATCTATTTATACCCATCAGGGGGAAGTCTGGATGTGGGAAATTCTCAGGCGTTCCCAAATGGCGGGGAACGAAGCGGAAAAATTCAAGGGGATCGTAAGGTTCAGCGAATTGGCGGAGGGAATGCTTTATGCGCCCATTCATCCGACGCATCATGTGCTGCCCCTCATTGTCCGTCATTTTCAAAAACGGCTTTCCTGTGAAGAATGGGCAATTCATGATGTGGGTCGGCATGTGGCTGCTTATTATGATGGGAAGCAGGTTACGATTGTTCGTGTGGAAAGTTTGAAAACGGATATAGCCTATAGCCAAGATGAAGAGGGCTTTCAACAGCTGTGGCGCGATTATTACCGTCATATGGCAATCCGGGAAAGAAATAACCCTACCGCACAGCGTTCGTTCCTGCCAAAAAAGTATTGGGCTTATCTGACAGAAATGAGCGGAAAAACGTAGGATAGCGAAAGAGGATCATGTCATCGCAGGGAAGTTGTACAGCGAGCGAAAAATAGTTGGGATGTTTTTCCCGGTGGTACTTGCAGAAAGGAAAGTATTCGTGGTATCACTAAAAGAGAAGCAGTCGATGAGATCACGCAGCCGGCTTTCTATACGGGATGTCCGAAAGCATGGGCGGCATTTTGAATGGTGAAAGAGGTGTATGCAGTTGAAAAATAAGATTCTCATTGCGTATTATTCCATGACCTCACATACAAGACGCGTAGCGGAACTGATTCAAAATGCGGTCGGCGGGGAATTGGCATCCATACGGACGAAAGAAACGTATCCTTCCGATTATGAAGCGATGGTGGAACAGGGGCGTAGGGAAGTGAATGAAGGATTCCTTCCGGTCTTAAATGAGTTCCCTGTGGATATAGATGCCTGCCATATGATTTTTCTGGGAACGCCGGTGTGGTGGTACAGTATCGCTCCGGCGATGAAAAGTTTCCTGAAAAACCATGACTTAAGAGGAAAGATTATCTATCCCTTTGTTACTAATGAAGGATGGGCCGGGCATGCCCTGCAGGATTTTGCGACTAATCTTTCGGGAGGCTGTGTCAAATCCGGAATGAATGTAAAATTTTCCGGCGATATCTTAATTACAAAAGAGGTGCAGATCCGGAACTGGGCAAAAGAAGCTGTGAAAGATATTTTCTGAAAGAAAGGGGAAGAAAATTATGAAAATCCTTACTGTGTATTTTTCAAAAACGGGACATACAAAAGCGATTGCGGAAATGATTCATAAGGCGGTGGGCGGAGAACTCGGTGAAATCCGTACAAAGAGGAGTTATGCTCCTTCTTACGGTATGGCAGTCCTGCAGGGGGGATTGGAACAGTTGAGAAAATCGCTTCCCGAATTGGCAGAAATGCCTGAAACGGCAGAGTACGATGTCATATTTGTTGGATCTCCCGTATGGTGGTTTACGCTTACGCCTGCTGTAAAAAGTTTCATCAGCAAAGCAGAATGGAAAGGGAAGCGGATATATCCTTTCTTTACAAGCGGCGGGCAGCCGGGAAAGACGGCAAATGATTTTAAAAGATTGTTGGAAGATAAAGGCGCGCTGGTAGGTGGTTCTTTATCAGTGCCGTATAAGAGGAACCTGCCGCAGAGGCCGGTGGATGAAATTATCCGCTGGGCGGAGGAAAATAAGTTTGAGGAGTAGATGAAAGGATAGTATGGCATATAAAAAAGTAATGGCAGCAGTGTTTGCGGTAACGCTCTTTCTGGCAGGCTGCACGAGCAGTACGGATAAAGGTACTTCCCAGGCGGCTGTCCCGTTGAAGGAGACGATGAATCCGATATCTGTTCGACAACTGGTAGCTGCAGATAATGAACATAACCGCACAATCATGTTTCAGTTGCTGAAATCGGTGGAAGCGTTTGTGGAATATCGTGAAAAAGGAAATGACAGAATTTTTTTCTGTTTCTGCCAAAGGTGCTGCTCTCAAGGGAAATAATGGCATAACGGACAGTTATATATATACGGCAGAATTGAAAGATTTGAAGAAAGGTGCGGCATATGAGTATCGTACACGTACCGGAAATACTGTAAGCGGCTGGATGGATTTCAGGACCGATGACGGCGGCGCTTTTAAGGCGGTGATTTATCCTGATTCCCAGAGTGCGGATTATACAGGCTGGTCGAAGCTGGCGGCCAAAGCGTACGAATTAAATAAAGATGCCGCGTTTTTTGTCAGTATGGGTGACTTGGTAGATAATGGACAGGATGAATACCAGTGGCAGGCATGGATGCGCTCTATGAAAGGGATTATGGATACCATTCCCGGCGCGGTGATGATGGGGAATCATGAAGATTATTCTCTTGATTGGAAAATGGCAAAACCGGACAGATATTTGGCTCATTTTCATTTGCCGAATAATGGAGATGCTGATTATAAAGACCATTTCTACTCTTTTGATTGGGGAGATGTACATTTTACCATACTGGATACACAGCTTAATGAATTAAAAGAATGGTATCCTGATTTGTTTGAAAGAGAAAAGAGATGGGCAGCTGATGATTTAGCAAGGACCGATAAAAAGTGGAAAGTTGTTTTGATGCACAAGGATCCTCTGCAATATGCCTTTGCAGGAAGGGAAGGGAGAGAAGAAGGATTTTCTCCGGAAGGACAGGAATTTATGCCTGTCTTTGATGCAAGCCATGTGGATCTGGTTTTGTCTGCCCATCTGCATACGTATAGGGATCGCGGACGCATTTATGACTTCAGGCGTGCGGAAACAGGACCTTACTATATCATTACCGGGGTGGCTGGGGATGTGCGCTATCCGGGATTGTGGAAAGCACATTCATTGGACATCTATTTTGCACCACAGCCGGAAACCGATAATTACCTTGTCATGGAAGCGGGAGAAGATGTTCTTGTTGTTACAGGCTATACTTCGGACGGGCAGGAAATGCATAAGTCCGTTATAAGGAAATAATATATGGTATAGAAATGGCTGATTGATCCGATAGGAAACAATCGGTCATTTTTGTTGAATAAACCGGAAAGTATTACAGGTAAATACAGGTGCTTTATAGAAAGTGGAGAGGAATGTGAAAAAATTTTCTGACGTATATCTAATTCATTCTTGACATTGTTACAGTTGTGTAGAATAATCAAGGATAATCAAAACATGTGCGTAAAAATACGTGCGGAGAATGGAAGGGGTTGGAGTTATGGCAGAAACAGCTTGGTCACTGGTACCACCGGTTATAACGATTGTTTTGGCGCTGGTTACCAAAGAAGTTTATATGTCACTGGCGATCGGTATCTTCATTGGAGCGTTTATGTTCACGGGATTCAATTTCCTGGGGGCGATCGACACCATGTTTGATATCATGTCGAATAAGGTTGGAGGGAATGTGAATATTCTCGTATTCCTGGTTCTTTTGGGGATTATTGTTTCAGCGATTCAGAAATCGGGAGCTTCTCAGGCGTATGGTAATTATGCAGCGAGGAAGATTAATGGGAAACGATCCGCACTGCTGGTTACTTTTTTCCTGGGGCTTTTAATTTTTATTGATGATTATTTCAACTGTCTTACGGTCGGTACGGTTATGAGACCTGTTACAGATAAGTTTAAAATCACCCGTGCAAAACTGGCGTATATCATTGATGCTACGGCGGCTCCGATCTGCATTATTGCTCCGGTTTCCAGCTGGGCAGCAGCTGTATCGTCTTCTCTTCCTGAAAACAGCGGAATTGACGGGTTCTCTTTATTTCTGCATACGATTCCGCTGAACTTGTATGCGTGGCTTACCATTATTTTTATGCTTTTTATCATTTTTCTGAATAAAGATTTTTCCCGCATGGCGGCTTTTGAAAAGGAAAGCGGAAGTACGCTGGTGATTCCTGCGGAATATGCGGATGATGAATCTACAGCTCCTGTAGGAAATGGACGAATTATGGATCTTGTGCTTCCGCTGCTTGTACTCATTGGAAGCTGTGTTTTCGGTATGCTTTATACCGGCGGTATTTTGGAGGGGAAGAGTATTATTGATGCTTTTGCTGAATGTAGTTCAGCGAAAGGTCTTGTGATGGGGTCCTTCATGGCTCTTGTTTTTACTCTTATCCTTTATGTACCCAGAAAAATTCTTGATTTTACAACATTCTGTTCCTGTTTTGTTGATGGATTTAAGCAGATGGCTTCCGCAATCTTTATTCTTTGTCTCGCGTGGACTCTTTCCGGTGTTTGTGGTGAAGATTACCTGAATATCGGCGGGTATGTAGGCGGTGTTGTCAGCGGTAATCAAACTGTGGCGATCATGCTCCCCGCGATGTTCTTCCTCGTGGCGCTTGGTCTCGCTTTTGCAACGGGTACTTCCTGGGGAACGTTTGGTATCTTGATTCCTATTGTTCTTGCAATCACGGGAACAGATATGAATCTGGCAACGATAACGGTTGCCGCTGTTTTAGCAGGGGCTGTCGGCGGAGACCATGTATCTCCGATTTCCGATACTACAATTCTTGCTTCTGCCGGAGCGCAGTGCAATCATATCGACCATGTGTCTACACAGATTCCCTATGTACTTTGTGTTTCCTCCTGCTGCGTAGCCGGTTATATTGTGGCCGGCGTAACGGGAGAAGGTCTCTTGGGAACGTTTTCCGGTATCATTCTGCTGGTACTTATGATGGCAGGAATCTACAAGTTTAAAATGAAGTGATTATAAATAAAAGACAGGACTCCTTGAGGGTCCTGTTTTCGATTGGCTGTTATTTAAAAGTTATTGCAGTTTCTCCTTGGTTTTAATAATAAGGCTAAAGAGAATAAGAAACGTCATAAGTGCTGTGATGGCCGCCGCCCAGGCGATACCGATACGGGCTATGGCGGCAAAAGAGAATTCTATAGGAAATAATATGACTGTCAGGATACTTGCTGAGATATATCCTATAGCAAGAATCTGGATTTTCCGGCGGAAAAGTAAAGAGAAAAGAAATCCCGCCAAAAGGCCGAAAAGTCCTGCGGGGAAAAGGCAGTCGTATTTCCAGGCGATTAAAGACAGAAGGGAGAAAAGAAGAGAATATTTCATAAGACCTCCGGTATGATTTTGTGATTGTCACTTATTATATGACAGATGCAGGAGAAAAAAGAAGTATTTTCATATAGAAATCAGTGCACATCAAGCTCTGTCTGGGACGGGGAGAAAATCAATTTTGTGTGATATACTATTTTTATGAATGCAGAAAATAAGGAGAATAAAATGCATAATGAGCAAAAAGTAACAAAGTCCGTCTATTGGATCGGGAGCAATGATTTTATTACACCTCGTTTTGATAATTATATTCCTTTGAAACGGGGAATTTCGTATAATTCATATTTTATTGATGATGAAAAGACCTGTATTCTTGATGCGGTAGATAATGCAGCGCGTGATTTATTCCTGGGGAATGTGAAAGAATTACTTCATGACCGCCCGCTGGATTATATCATCGTAAATCACATGGAGCCTGATCATTCAGGTTCTTTGCTGGAACTGGCAAAGCGGTATCCGGAAGCAAAGATTTGCGCGACGCCGGCAGCGCTGAAAATGTTTGAGCAGTATTTTCATGAACCCATGGCGGAAAGATACATCAGGACAAACGAAAAATTGGTGATCGACCTGGGGCACCATAAGCTGAGATTTATTCCGGCGCCGATGGTTCATTGGCCGGAAGTAACTTTCACCTATGAGGAAACGGAAAAGATTCTTTTCTCTGCTGATGCGTTTGGTACTTTTGGCGTGCTCCACGGAAGTGTTTTTTCCGATGATACAGATTATGAAGAAGAGTATCTTGAAGAAGCGCGGCGTTACTATATGAATGTTATTGCTAAATATGGCGCACAGGTACTGAGGACTCTTCAAAAGACAGAAAACCTTGATGTATCCATGGTTTGTCCTCTTCATGGCCCTGTGCATCGGACAGAAGCCGATATTTCCCGCATAATGAACTTATACCGTAAGTTAGCATCGTGGATGCCGGAGTATCGTTCTGCAGCGGTTTGTTTTGCATCGGCTTATGGGAATACGGCATTTGCTGCACAGCGCCTCACGTTCTTCCTTGGGCAAAAGGGAATCCGCCATTTGAAGTTAATTGATCTTTGCACGATACCTGTCAGTTACGCATGGGCAGAAGCAATGAGGCGGAGCCATCTCGTTTTGGCAGCGCCGACATTAAATATGGATCTTCATCCGATGATGCAGAATTTCCTTCATGAATGCAGCGTGATGGGGCTGCAAAACCGGACAGTGTCTGTTATCGGCAACAGCAGTTGGGTGCCTGATATAAGTGTGAAGAAGATAACTGAAACAGCCGTCGGCTGGAAGAACTGTACAATTCTTGGCGATTCGGTAAATATAGCATCTGCTGTCAGCGCAAAGGAAGACAGGGAACTGGAAGTGCTGGCAGGTATACTGGCGCAGGATATTTTAAAATAATGAAAGCATAAGGCGTAATATGAACTGGAAATATGTAATGGCATCCGCTTGTTTTATCGGGGCGCTGCTTGCGGGAGGCTGTGGAAAACCGTCCGTCCATGTAATGACGGTAAAAATGGAGAAAGTTCCTTTTGCGATGGAAACAAGGGTGGTGCCTGAAGCGCTTCATATAGCGCCTGTCATTCCATCTGTTTCAGGGAGTCTTATTTCCGGTTTGCCGGAAGTAGGACAAACGGTAGAAGCAGGGGATGTACTCTTCCAAATTGATTCGTCCCAGTATGAATCACAGGCCTCTGCACTGCAGGCACAAATTTCTGCTTCTTCATCTGTGGTGTACGGCGCGGCTGCTCCCGAGGATGATAACAGTATAGAAGCATCGCTTTTGCGGCAGGGAATCATTACCCGCGCGGAATATGATAAAATACAGGGAAGAAAAAGTGTTCCCCAAGAGGTTTTGAACAGCTCGGCAACCCCGGGATTGGCGGAAGCACTTGCTTCTGTAGAGCGGGCTATTGCGGCCTGTACGGTACGCGCACCTATCAGTGGTACCGTTTCTCAGGTATATCTTGGTGATACGAAGATAGCGGCAGCCGGGCGGCCGGCTTTGCTTATCCGCCAAAATACGCCGGTTATTGCGGAGATAAGTCTTCCGTCTGAACTGGATTCCGTGATGGAGAAAATGAAAGAGGAAAAAACACTTACCGTCTTTTTCTCTTCTGCAGATAAATCGTGGTATGGAGAACTAAAAAAACAGCCCAATGAAAATGGGGAAAGATATACTTCTTACAAAGTGCAGACAGATAACCCGGATGGAGAAATTAAAATCGGTGAGCCTTATACCGTTCGTTTGCAAAGCACGGAACCGGTGCCGTATATCGTGATTCCCCGGTCTGCGATTATCGGTGAAAATACGGTGGCTGTTATAAGGGATGATTTTCTTGTGGACTTGAAAACAGTCAATGTGGCTTATGTGGAGGATGAAAAGGCATTCCTTTTGGATGGTCTTCAGGAGGGGGAGCGTGTAGTCACAGATCCGACTGACAAGCTTGAAATGGGAATGCAGGTAAGTACGATATCAGTGAATTAAAGGATCATGTTCCTTTTGTTTTTTATGGTGGCAGATTAGAATGAAATGGAGTCGGGAAGATTATACAGGTTCAGCGGTAGAGACTGCTAAGCATCTGATTGGTGCAGTTCTGGTGCATGAGACGAAAGAAGGAATTACGGCGGGAAGAATTACCGAATGTGAAGCGTATGGAGGATTCTACCGGGGAAAACCGGATGACGGCGCTCATTCTTACAAGGGGCTTACTCCAAGGACACAAGCTATTTTTGGAGAAGGCGGGCATATTTATGTATATATGATTTATGGGATGTACTGGTGCATGAACGTGGTCTGCGGCTATGAAGGGGATGGATATGCCGTTCTTCTCCGTGCGTTGGAACCGTTGGAAGGGAAAGAGCTGATGGAAAAACGTCGGGGAAAAGCAAGAGGAAGGCTGCTTACCGCAGGCCCCGGCCGTCTTACAATGGCAATGGGGATTGATAAATCCTTTTATGGGGCCGATCTGGTGCATGGAAGCGTATATATAGAGGATGGGAAGGAAAAGGTGCGGGTGGAACGGTCCAAGCGGATTAATATTGATTATGCCCGGTATGGGAAAAATTTCCCGTGGCGGTTTATGATGAAAGGCAGTCTTTGGATTTCCAAATAAAGGGGCATAGCAGCATGCAGTATATTTCACATTATGAATCACCTTTAGGGGCAATCACGCTGGCAGCTGATGAAAAAGGTTTAACCGGTCTCTGGTTTGACAGAGAAAAGTATTTTGGAAATACGTTGGAAGCGGAGTATGAAGAAAAGGAATCTGTCATTCTGAAGAAAGCGGAAAAATGGCTGGATACGTATTTTATGGGACGGTGTCCGGGGAAAAAGCTTCCGCTCCACTTACAGGGGACAGAATTTCAAAAAACGGTTTGGGCAATTCTTTTAAATATTCCTTATGGACAGACGGAAACTTATGGTAAGATCGCGGAAGAAATCGCGAGGAGCAGGGGAAGAGAACATATGTCGGCGCAGGCAGTCGGCGGCGCAGTAGGGCATAATCCTGTTTCCATTATTGTGCCGTGCCATCGGGTCGTAGGCGCTGATGGGAATTTGACGGGATATGCAGGAGGAATTGAAAGAAAAATCGCTCTCTTGCAGCTTGAAGGGCACTCTATGGAATCCTTTTACCTGCCGTGAAAGGGAACAGCATTATAAATATAGTTGAATCTCCGTACTCAGGCGGGGGTTTTATTTTGCGCCGGATATTTCCGTGAGGGGTAAGACTTAAGCTTTGTGGTAAAAAACAGGTGTTTCCAGTATAATAATAAAAATATAAAACTGGTCGAGGAGCAGGATTGATGAAATTACTCCGGTTGATTTTGCAGGGGTTCAAGTCCTTTGCTGATAAAACAACAATTGAATTTGCTGACGGTATGACGGTTATCGTGGGACCGAACGGCTGCGGGAAAAGTAATATTTCCGATGCTGTCCGCTGGGTTTTGGGTGAACAGAATGTCCACAATCTCCGCGGGCAGAAAACGGAAGATATCATTTTCTCCGGGGCAGAAGGAAGAAATCCGAAAAATGCAGCGGAAGTCACCATGGTATTGGATAACAGCGCCCATGAATTTTCTTTTGATACGGCGGAGGTGTCCATTACCCGCCGCGTCCTCCGGAATGGAGAAAGTGATTTTTATATCAATAAACGGAGCTGCCGCCTGAAGGATATACAGGAGCTTCTGGCGGATACTGGTCTTGGAAAAGGATCAATGGCCATCATCGGGCAAAACCGGGTGGATCAGGTTCTGACGTCCCGTCCGGAAGACAGGCGTCTCATTTTTGAAGAAGTGGCGGGGATCAGTTTATTCCGCATGAGAAAAAACGAGGGGCTTCGGAAACTGGAAAAAACGGCAGAGAATATGGAGCGTGTCCGTGACTTGGTGGCACTTCTTGATGAGCAGCTGGGACCGATGAAAGAGGCTGCGGAAAAATCTAAAATTTATAAGGCTCTCTCCAAAGACAGACGTGCAGTGGAAGCGACAATGTCACTTCTCCGGCTGACATCGGTGGGGCGGATGATCGCCCGGTATGAAAACGAATATAATTCTCTTGCAGATCAGGATGTAAAGTGGCAGACGGAACTTGCCCGTTATGCGGAAGCGAAGGCAAAAATCGAAAAAGAGGAACTGGAACAGCAGGAAAATCTGCGTAAGGCCGGCGCCGACTCTGCAGAAAAGCAGCGATTGATGGAGACGCTCCGCGGAGATTACCGCGTCAAGGAAGAAGCACTTCGTCATGCGGAGGAGGAGTCTGTCCGTTTAAAAGAAGATGAAGAAGACCAAACCGAAGCGGAAAATGAATTGAAAGAAGAAATGCGTGAAATGCTGGCAGAGCTGGCGGAGGCGGAGTCTCTCCTTCTGGAGAAACAAACATTGCTTAAAGCGGAAGAGGAAAAGCGTCGCATTGCAGAAAGTGAGCTTCTAACAGCGGAAACGGCTTATCAGGATGCACTGGCAGTCAACCGCCGAAGGCTGGCGGAAAAGGAAAGCCTGGAACGGGAAATAGAACAGGGGAACCGTGAGAAAGTTCGTCTTACAGAAGAGAAAGAAAAGTTTAAAGCGGCCGGATTGGAATTGTCAGAAAAGAGAAAGATGACGGAAATCCAGGTAGAGAATCTGACGGCTGAAGAAGCATCTGTGCGGGAAAAGATGACAGTGCTGGAAGAAAACGGCAAAAACGACGGCATTCGTTTAAAAGAAGCGCAGGATAAACAGTTCCGACAAATGAACCGAATCAATGATTTTCATGCCCGATTGATGAAAATTATTTCCCGTCGTGAATATCTGGAACGGGCAGATCGGGAGTATGCCAGTTTTTCTCATACGACAAAGACGATTCTGGAAAGCCGGTCTCTTTTTGGACAGCATATCCTTGGCGCCGTGGGTGAACTGATACGGGTTCCTCCGAAGTACACGGCGGCAGCTGAGGTGGCCCTTGGCAGTTCTGTTTCTTATATCGTAACAGATACGTCCCGTTCAGCCGGAGATGTCATTACCTGGCTCAAGAAAAATAATTTGGGACGGACGACATTCTATCCTTTAGAATCCATGCGTCCCCGCGGAAATGACGGAAATGAAAGAAAAGCGTGCAGTGAGAAAGGAATCCACGGTATAGCGTCAGAGCTGTTTTTCTGTGATGAGGAGTATGGCAGTTTAATAGATTCTATTTTGGGGAAGACGCTGATTGCCGAGAATCTGGATGTCGCCCGTACAGTTTCTGCAAAATATAATTATCGCCTGCGTTTAGTGACACTGGATGGACAGCTGGTTAATCCCGGCGGATCTCTTACAGGCGGTTCCATGCGGAAGCAAGAGAATACTTTTTTTGGAAGAAAGAAGGAGATTAATGATCTTCTGAAAGAAGAAAAAGAAACGGAAAAGCTGATTGCTGATTTGAAAAAGGAAAAAAGTATTCATGATGATTTCTGTGCGGAACTATCCGAAAAAGTAACAAAAGAACGGGAAGATTATCAGTCTTTAAAAATCGGTTTGGCGGAAATATCAGGGAAGAAAGACGGTTTATCCCGTATTCTTTCAACGGAGAAAAATGCAGAAGAGAAAAATCAGGCTGATTTCCGGACGGCAGAAGAGGGGTTGGCTGCCATTACGGAAAATTTAGCATTATTGGAAGAGCGGCTGGCTGGGTTTGGTGATATCCCTGTGATGGAAGCTGATGAAAAAAGTGCCTCACTGAAAAAAGCTGTGGCAGATTTGGATGCCCGCCTCATGGAAATCCGCATTGATGTGACAAAAGCGGAAGAAGCGGTGAATTTTGGGAAGAGGGGGAAGCAAGAAAGAGAAAATGCTGCTTTGGAACAAAGGAAGGACAGGGAAAAACTTTCCCGTGACATATTGGAAAACAGGGAGCAGAAAGAAAGGCTTGCGTCGGAATTAAGAGATATTGAAGAGAAATTTAATTTGGCGGAAAAAGAATGGAATGAAGTAAAAGGACGTCTGGAGAATATGCAAAACATTTCTGATACTTTCTCTGCGGAGCGAAAACAGCAGGATGATGCCTGGAGGAACGCGCAGGAGAAGTCTTCAGCTGTCCGTAAAGATATGGCGGACCGTCAGGCGCGTATCGACAGTTTTAAGGCGCAGGAAGCAGAAGAGAAAGAAAGACTGCGTGAACAGGAACTGACTGTAGAGATGGCAGAAAGTATGCGTATGCAGGGATCTATGGCGGAAATGAAAGAAAAACAGGCGGATCTGGAAGAACGCATCAGCAAACTCGGCGCGGTAAATCCCAATGGGGAAGAAGAGTATGAACTCCACCTCCGCCGCCGCGCTTTCTATGAAACGCAGATTGAAGACCTGAAAAAAGCAAAGAGCGGATTGGAAACAGTGATTCACGATATTGATAAAACGATGTCTGAACGGTTTGCTGATGCCTTTAAAATGATCAATGTGGAATTTGCCCGCATTATGCAGATTATGTTTTCCGGCGGCAAAGCCCGTTTGGAGTTGACCGATGAAGCGCATCCGCTGGAGGGTGGCGTAGAAATGTATCTCCAGCTTCCGGGAAAGAAGCGCCAGCCTTTGACGCTCATGTCCGGTGGTGAACGGGCGCTTACCGTTATTGCGCTGCTTATTTCTTTTATGGCTTACCGTCCCGCACCGTTTTGTTTCGTTGATGAAATTGATGCGGCACTGGATGATGCCAACGTGGAAAGATACAGCCGTATGATCGCGGATTATAAAAGGAAGACACAGTTTGTCATTATTTCTCACAGAAAGAAAACGATGGAATTTGCTGATACCCTTCAAGGGGTGACTATGGCGGAGAAGGGGGTTTCCTCTCTTGTGACGGTCCGTGTGGGAGATTATATAAAGGAGGAACAAGATGGGGTTTCTTGATAAGGTAAGAAATGGACTAAAAAAGACCAAAGAAAGTCTGATCAAAAATATCGAAACGGTTGTTATCGGTTATGCAAAAATTGACGATGACTTTTTGGAAGATCTGGAGATGGTTCTTCTCTCCGGCGATCTTGGCGTGCGTACCACCGATTATCTGATGCGGCAGATTCGACGCGGTGTGACGGAAGGTATGATCAGCAGTACGAATGAAGTGATGCCGTTTATGGAAAAAACGGTGGTGAATATGCTGACGGAAGATGGAAAGGAAGATATTTCCCATCATCCGGAAGTATACCTTGTAGTGGGAGTCAATGGGGTGGGTAAGACGACGACCATCGGGAAACTTTCGGCCCAATTCCGTAAAGAAGGGAAGAAAGTTCTTTTGGCGGCGGCAGATACATTTAGAGCTGCTGCTTCCGAACAGCTCTCTATTTGGGCGGAACGGACAGGAGCAGATATTGTGAAGCATGCAGAGGGAGCAGATCCTGCAGCGGTGGCGTTTGATGCTGTATCAGCGGCTAAGGCGCGCGGTTCCGATGTGGTGCTGATTGATACGGCGGGACGGCTGCAAACGAAAGTAAACCTTATGGAAGAATTGGCTAAAATCAGCCGTGTCGTAAAAAAAGTAATTCCCGACGCGCCCCACCAGACTATTCTCGTATTAGATGCTACGACAGGACAAAACGCGGTCAGCCAGGCGCAGAATTTTGGAGAAATCGTTCCCCTGACCGGCGTAGTGCTGACAAAATTAGACGGAACGGCAAAAGGCGGTGTTGTCCTTTCCATTCATGAAGAACTCCATGTGCCAATCCGTTGGATCGGTCTTGGTGAAAGAGAAGATGATCTCCAACGTTTCAATGCTCTTGAATTTGCAAAGGCGCTTTTTGAAACGGAAGACCATATACTGAGCCAATCCACAAAAGTTTAAAAATACAAACACATATTTCATTTAAAATCGTATCCTTTTGTTATTCTTTAGTGAGGATACGATTTTTCATTTTAGTAAAATTCTTTTTTCACCTGATTCAGGAGAGTTCTTCGTTCTTTATAATCAGAAAACCAACGAGACATAAGGGTATGAAAGTGCGGACTGGGCCGCATAATATCAACTGATTAAGAGTGATATACAGTGGAAAAAATATATTAAAAATAGTACAATACTAACAGGTATTTGGTGAGGTAGATTAGAAGTTGTAGGGATAATGGTTATAAAGAGAATAAACCAAATATATTAATGTTTATAAAAACTGCTTGACTTAAGAGTTTAAAGATAAATATATGAATAATATGTAAAGGAGTGAGATTATGATTTGGTCAATTATTGTTGGAGGATTTATAGGCTTTATTGCGGGAGCGATTACTAAAAAGGGTGGAGCAATGGGTATAATTGCTAATATCATTGCAGGTTTATTGGGTTCATCGGTAGGTCAAGCACTGTTTGGTACATGGGGGCCAACTCTAGCGGGAATGGCATTAGTTCCTTCTATCTTAGGTGCAGTAATTGTTATTGCTGTTGTTTCATTTTTCTTTGGGAAAAAAGAATAATTTAAATAAAAGGAGTCATGATCATGTCAATAGAAGAAAAAATCGACCAAGCTAAAGGTGCGGCAAAAGAAGGTGTAGGTAAATTAACCGGTGATAAAAAAATAGAAAAAGAAGGGGCTGCGGAAAAAGCAGCTGCAAAAGTTAAAGAAGTTGCTGAAGATGTTAAAGATGCTATAGAAGGAACAATTGACGGTGTCAAAAATATTATAAATAAAGATAAAAAATAATTTTGACCCCTTTTTCTGCATGGATGATGACAAATGCTTTATATTTTATCATTCCCGCCATCATTGTAAAGAAGAAATAGCAACAAATTCCAGGTTGTCAAAGTTGTCAAAATCAAACAGTTAAATAAGAACCTACAACATAGAAATTCAAAAGCAGTAAATCAAAATTGGTTTACTGCTTTTTCAGCGGACAAAAATGATTCATAAGTATCAGATATGACCCTTTTAAATCATTAACTGTTTCATTCAGTTATCTTTAATCTTGAAATATTTTTTTACATAATCAACAAAAATCCGTACCGGTGTAGACTGGAGCATGGCTTCTTTGAATATGAGGTGGCTCGGACGATATATAGGCTGCTTCTGGCTGTTGTAAATCATCTGTCGGTCTACATTCGGTTTGCACTTGGGAAGCATGTCTGCCGGAATCAGTGAGTGGCCAAGACCGTGGTTGACGATTTCCACGCAGGTATTGCAGTCGCTTACAGTCAGTGAGAAGTGGGGGGACTTTGTGAAGTTCTGGCGCCACCAGCGGGTACGCAGTTCATCCAAAGACGGATCGCTGCGGTAGCGTATGGAAGGCTGCTGTGCCAATGTACTGAAATCAATAGGCTTGGCTGAAATCAGGTACAGCGGGGCATCTTCCAGAAGAATATCGGATTCGGGCCATTCCTGGTTGCCGCGGACGATAGCAAGATGGATGTCTTCTTTTTTGACCAGTTTTACTAAACGATCGCTTGTGTCTGTAGTCAGCGATATTTCAATATCACTATACTCATCAACGAATCCTTTCAGAAGCGCAGGACCGTGGGACTGGGAAAAAGATTGGGATGCCCCGATACGGAGGACACCGGAAATAGAGTTTGGTTCGTGGGTGACATAATTCTTCATGTCCTGGTACTGCTGGAGTTCTTTTTCCGCAAAGGAAAAGAGCCGTGCTCCCGCATCGGTGAAGTGCACTCCTTTATTGGTGCGGATAAAAAGCGGACAACCAATTTCCTTTTCCATTTGACTCAGGCGGTATGTCAATGACGGCTGAGTCATAAACAGCCGTTTGGCAACTTTATTGATACTTCGCTCCTCACGGAGATAGATCAGGATTTTCCAGTCCGTATTATTCATGCAAACACCTCTGAAAACAAGACTCTACAGATTAGTAGGGGACATATAAAAGTTTTTTATCATTATATCATGCAAGGACAATATAGAAAAGTCTTATAGCAGAAAATAAAAAGATACGGGTACGGAAAGAGAAACTCTTGTGATACACTGGAAAAAATAAAGCTCTGAACATGTACTACAAGGAGATTTGCCATGAAGACTTTTATGAAATATTTATTTTGTTTTTTTATGGTATGTGCAGTGGGGATGATGGCACAAGCCGCTGACAAGTCGGTAAACCGGAAAATGGGATACTTTGATAATACACGGACAGTACTGCTTTTTTTGCCACAGAGCAATGATAGAGGCAGCTATGCCGCATCATACATTGCAAAAGAGATGGATGCGGTGTTCCGTTACCCTTATTACAGAAAATTAGATACGGTTGACTATGTTTATAAGAATATCAGTCCTGCGGAGCTTCCTGCCATTGCTGAGGAAACGGGAGCGGATATTGTCGTACTTCCTGTTGTTACAAGGTGGGTACAGAGGCGCTCTTATCCGATTTCCATTTTCTTTGACATAGATCCCGTTGTGGAAACGCAGGTTGTTGTTGATATATACAGCTGTAAGAACGGCGAAGGGGTCAGGGATGATCAGGCGGCTTACTACGAAAGAGAAGAAGAAAGTTCTGTACGTAACCGTTACATTATGGATGAAGTGATGAAACGGCTGTGGAAAAAATTTCCTTACCGCCGTGTGCCGACAGATGTGGAAGCAAAGTTATCGGAGACTGTCCATGCCGATAAGGACAACACGCCGGCGGCAGTAATGAATAAATAGCAAGAACAAAAACCGGGCGGAAATGAAATTATTCCTGTCCGGTTTTCTTTTATAACCCTTTTTGATCAATACCTGAAAAGAGATATCCTAAATGGGTTGTGGCGTTTAATGTGACAAGCCTCCAACTTTTTTCATGTTCTTCTATGACGTTGATACAGGCATTGTCCTGTTTGAAATGCCAGAAATGTTCCATGCCGAGTCCCATGAGATCACAGAGGATGACTTTATTGACCGCATCGTGGGCGGCAACGAGAAGCGTTTTGCCCTGATATATAGCGGCATAATCGTCAAAGGCGGCACGGACGCGTTTTCTTACATCTTCCAGAGATTCCCCGCCGGGCATTTGTACCTGTTCAGGCCGGTTGTGCCAAAGTTCAAATTCTTTCGGATAGTTTTTTTTGATTTCATCGGCATGGACGCCTTCCCATCTGCCGTGAGAGATTTCCGTGATCCGCTCGTCGACACGGATATTTACATGGTGATATTCGGTAATGAAACGGCAGGTATCAAAGGCACGGGAGAGCGGTCCGGAGACGGCCGCATCAATGGATATATCTTTTAAGGCAAGACCGACGGCTTTTCCCTGAGCAATTCCTTTTGGGGAAAGAGGAATGTCTTCCTGTCCCTGATAACGACCTTCCACGTTCCATGTGGTTTCCCCATGACGTATAAGAATAATTCGTACCATAATGACCTCATTTCCGTTAATGACTTTCGCAGTGAATGACTGTAATTCCGTGGATTCCGTCAATGTTTACAAGAACGGGGAGGATAGCGCTGGGAATATCCTTATCAATGGCAACGGCCATAATATTGGTATTTTTGTCTTTGGATGCACCTACCTGCATTCCATTGATGTTTACGCCTGCCTTGCCGAGAATACCTGCCATCTGGCCGATCATGCCCGGTTTATTTTCATGAGGAGCAAGGATGATGCAGCCTTTCGGTTCAAAGTCTACACGGAAGTGGTCAAGAGAAACGATTTTCGCTTCTTTCCTGTCGAAAAGGGAGCCTGTAATACGATGTGTACCTTTATCGGTATCAATAGTGAGCGTGACCGTATTGGTGAAGTAATGTCCTTTTTTTGCCTTGACTTCCCGTATCTCCATATGCCGTTCTTCCGCGATATTTCTTGCATTTACAAAATTAACCGTTTGCTGAAGAATGGGGGTTAAAAGTCCTTTCAGGACAGCCGTGGTGAGCGGGGTGGTTTCTGTTTCAGTCAATTCACCTGTATATTCTACACTGACACGGGAAATACGTCCGTCAGCCAAATCAATACCAATATTTCCCATGCGTTCGCACAAATTAAAATAAGGTTGGATAACGGCGAGTGTAGCTCTTGTGATAGGTGATGCATTGACAGCAGTCGCTACCGGTTCTCCATGGAGGGCGTCAGCAACGCCGCGGGCTACATCAGTGGCGACGCCTGTTTGTGCTTCAACTGTGGAGGCACCCAGATGGGGGGTGAGCGTTACGTTTTTCATCCCTAGGAAAGGATTGTTTTCCGGTTTGAGCGGTTCATTTGTCCACACATCGATGCCGGCACCGGCAACTTTTCCGGTTTTTAGTGCCTCTGCTAAGGCATCAATATCAATGACAGCGCCGCGGGAGGCATTCACAATGCGTACCCCGTCCTTCATCTTTTCTATTTCTTTCGCGCCGATCATGCCTTTGGTCTCCTCGGTGAGCGGTGTATGGAGCGTAATATAATCGGATTCGCGGAGAAGCGTATCAAGATCTACCAGGTCTACTCCCAGCTGCTGGCCTCGTTCCAGCGGAATGTAAGGATCATAGCCAATGGTCTTCATGTTGAACGCCTGCAGACGTTTTGCTACATTGGAGCCTACACGGCCCACACCGATAATACCGACTGTTTTATTCAAAAGCTGGATGCCGGTAAAGCTTTTGCGGTCCCAGCGGCCTTCCATAATGGACTGGTGTGCTTGAGGGATATAGCGGGTTATGGAAAGCATAAGGGCAAGGGTATGCTCACAGGCGGCGATTGTGTTTGATTCTGGCGTGTTTACCACAGTAATTCCTTTCGCCGTAGCTTCAGAAATATCAATGCCGTCAATGCCCACACCGGCGCGGCCGATGACTTTTAGATTAGTAGCGGCATGAATGACATTTTTTGTGATTTTTGTCTGGCTTCTTGTAATGACAGCGTCATATTCGCCGATCACTTTGCACAATTCATCTTCATCCATGTTTGGGCGGATATCCACAACAAATTCTTTTTCCAGAAATTCCTTTGCTTCCTTAGCAACATCGGCAGTGATAAAAATTTTGAACATAATGTCTCCTCCTAAAAAATAATAAAAAATGTACAGATAAGATTATTGATGCTCTTTCCGGTATGCTTCCATGAATTGGGCAACTGCTTTACAGGCGTCTATGGTAACTGCATTATAAAGAGAAATACGGCAGCCGCCTACGAGTCGGTGGCCATTGACACCGATAAAGCGGTTTTCTTTTGCTTTCTCAATGAAATCTTTTTCCTCGTCGGCAGAAGAAAGGTTGAAAGTAATATTCATACGGCTTCTGTCTTTTTTTACGGCATGCCCTTTATAAAATCCGTTGCTTTTGTCGATGATGTCGTAAATCAATTTTGCTTTTTCCTTGTTTCTTTTTTCAATGATATCCAGTCCGCCTTGTTTTATTATCCAGTGGAGCATCTTGTTCAATGTGTAAATGCAGAATACCGGCGGTGTATTATAGGCGGAATCTTTTTCAATAAATGTTTTGTATTGAAGAAAAGGAGGAATATCGGTACGCGCCGTTTTTGCAAAATCCTTTTTAAGAATGACAAGAGCCATACCGGCGGCACCCAGGTTTTTCTGTATGCCTGCCCAAATCATGTCGAAACGGTTGAAATCTATGCGTCGGGAAAGGATATCAGAGGACATGTCACAAATGATGGGGATCTTTACCTCCGGAAATTTCCAATATTCCGTGCCATAAATCGTATTGTTTGTTGTAATGTGGAGATAATCTGTTTCCGGCTTTATCAGGCAATCTTCGGGAATGTAGGAATAGTTTCGATCTTTGGAGGAGTTTGCATCATATACTTCTCCGAAGAACGCAGCGGAATCACGAGCTTTGTGTGCCCACACGCCGGTATCTGCGTAAGCGGCGCGGGTGTGGAGGAAATTATAACTTTCCATAAGGAACTGCATGGTGCCGCCGCCTTGAATAAATACGATTTCATGATCCGGCGTAAGATTCATGAGATCGAAAAGCAATGACTTCGTTTCTTCTATGACGGATTGAAATTCTTTGGAGCGGTGGCTCATCTCAATAATTCCCATCCCGGTGCCTTTGAAATTTGTCATCTCATCCCGGATTTCTTCAAGCACTTCCAGTGGCAGCGGAGAAGGGCCGGCATTGAAATTATAGACTCGATTCATAAAAGAGACCTCCTATACTTTATAAACACAAAAAGAGAAGCGTCCCATGGGACGAGCTTCTCTTTTCTCGCGGTGCCACCCAATTTAGCAGAAAACCAAAAGGGGCAAAGTATCCTGTGTAATAAAAAACGCTCTTCATCCTCTAAGGGACGAGAGCACCCGCGATACCACCCAAATTGCTTTTCAGCCATCTTTAATCTGCTGTAACGGGCATACCCGATAGATTCATCATCTACCACTCTGAAGCGGAACGACAATTGTTTGCTGATGGTTTCCACCGTTCACCATCTCTCTGGAGAGCTTGCAAAAGCGCTTCTTCATCCTTGTGCATAATGTATTAACATGAGTATAGACGGACGTAGTAACTCTTGTCAAGTCTGTTTATAATATTCTTGAAAAGATGACAGGAAGGAGCGGAAAGGCAGCGGAGAGCACTTGAAAAAAATAATGAGATAAGGCATAATAAGCTTATCCGAATATGGGCGATTAGCTCAGCTGGGAGAGCGTCTGCCTTACAAGCAGAATGTCGGCAGTTCGATCCTGTCATCGCCCACCAAAGAAAAGCAACCGGGAGGGTTGCTTTTTGTGTATGCAAAAAAGATATAACTTTCCGCATTAGTGGATCAGAATGGTTTGTACATTGTCGGTTTTGTGACTCATGTCCTGCTGCACTGGTTTGGGATATGCTTGACACTTATAAAAAAATTATATTATCATAATATATATAGATAATTAAATTTATTTAGGATAAGTATCTGTTTGGGTATTTAGACAATATTTTACTTAGCTCATAATAAAGCTGTTATGTTATTATTTATTTTTTTAGGAGACAGGGAGGTGTCATGCAAATGAGGAGAAAAGGGGTATTAACACTGGTATTGGCAGCTTTGGTGCTGGGGACGATGTCAGTGGAAGCCGGATTTAATCTGGGAAGTTTAAAACTGCCGCAAATCAATCTTCCTGGAGAGGAGGCCGGCGATTCCAAACAAGGAGCTTCAGTGAGGAAGGACTCCAAAGTATTTACATTTAAAGGGCATATTTTTGTGAAAGGGCAAGATGGCGAACGTAAGCCGCTGGAAGGAGTTATTCTTTATGGACCGGCGGTGGGTGCTTATACCGATAACTATGACGGCATTGAGCTGAAAAGTGTCGATGGTCATACATTATCAATTGAAGGCGGTGATGCAGTAGAGGTTGCAAGAACTGATGCACGGGGATATTTTGAAGTGACTGTTGATTTCAGCAAAGGTCTTTATTATGATATTATTTTCAGCAAAGAGGGGTATGGTGCCGGTTATTTTTCAAGACTGACAATGCCTGATCTTGGTAATATAATGGATATTGAACGGGGAGAAGATTTAAGGTATACGCTTAGGCCGGGGAAGGGAAAGTTCGTTCCTCATCGTATGGGAAGATCGTAAGAATGGGAGGTGTCAATATGTCCAACGTAAAAAGATTATTGATATTAGGGATAGCAGCAGGATTAGCTTTCAGCGTTATGGGGAATACGGCTGCCGGTTTCAATCTTGGAAAAGTATTGAACAAGGTCGGTGTTTCTACGACGGAATCCAGTGAGGAGCCTTTATATGAGGGGGAACCGGCAGACGGTACAAGAGAAAATGGTATGGTTTATAATGCAGAAGTCCATGGCTGGTATGATGAGAAAACAGGAGCCCTTCTTTCGAGAAATGATGCTGAAGCGCGCCGAATGCCGGCGCCTCCCGGGCCGACTACGGCGAAATGCGATTTAATTTATGGTATTGTGAAAGCGGGACGGGAAGATTTAGAGGTGCGTCTGGAAAATAATCTTTTGATACTCAAAACCCGAGGTTCTCTTTGGGATGGCGGAACAGGGGAAAAGGGAGAAATAAGTATTATACTTCCGGAGGAATGCAAAAAAGGTGTAGTCTATAAGCCTAAGGCGGATCATTACTTTACTTTTGATAAACCGAACAAGGACGGTCCTGTCACCTTGGTACGTCATGAGGGATATGTCATCGGTTTTGATACGGAACGGTAAAATCTGCTAAGAATCTTTTGTTAAAAGATAAGGGAAACTATACCCGGTAAGAATAAAATCGTTAAATAAAGTAAAGAAAATACGGAAAGCATGGTACGAATCATTTTATTCATCATGATCCATTCTTAATATGATGATTCCTGCTTTTCCGTATTTTTTATGTATACAAATAGTTTTTTCATATAAGGATATAACTTAATGCTTTCGGTTTATGTATTTTGGAAGAATGTATATCTTTTGTTGCAAAGTCAGAAAAAATCTGATATTATATGTCACGTACCTTAGTACGTATTCCTGAATAGCTCAGCCGGTAGAGCGCGTGACTGTTAATCACGATGTCGCAGGTTCGAACCCTGCTTCAGGAGCCAATAGGGGTATCGCCAAGCGGTAAGGCAACGGACTCTGACTCCGTCATTCGTAGGTTCGAATCCTACTACCCCTGCCAATCATGATCCACTAGCTCAGTTGGCAGAGCACCTGACTTTTAATCAGGGTGTCCCGAGTTCGAATCTCGGGTGGATCACCACATTCCACATTATGTGGCCCCTTGGTCAAGCGGTCTAAGACATCGCCCTTTCACGGCGAGAACATGGGTTCAAATCCCGTAGGGGTCACCACAATCATGGGCGATTAGCTCAGCTGGGAGAGCGCCTGCCTTACAAGCAGGATGTCAGCAGTTCGATCCTGTTATCGCCCACCAAACTCTATTCAAGGAACTGGAGCATGAAGGTCTTCACCATCGTGCACGGTTCCTTTTTATTTTTACGCGCAGCGCCTGTACCAATATCCATATTTTGTACTACCGTCCATTGTCGTGTTACGGAACCGAAAGGCCATAAAAGAGTTGTCTTTATGGCCTTTTTTCATTATCATGAGAATATAGATGTTTTTGCGTACAGACAGGAGGCCAACGATCATGGCAGATACGATAAAAAATTGGGAAAAAATGAGACAGGCATTGCAGTTATCCGGCGCAGAGCTGCGGGAACTGGCACAGCACTTCCGGAAGAGTGCCGAAGACGCTCTGGAAGGGAAGGAGAGCTCCCTTTCGGCGCTGCGCACCTATCTGGGCTTGCCGACGGGACGGGAAACGGGGACCTTCCTGGCCCTGGATTTCGGCGGCACGAACGTCCGGGCTTCGCGCATCCGCCTCATGGGCGAACAGGGCTTTGCCGTAGAAAGCAAGGTGGCCAAACCCTTGAAATGCGCTGACTACGACTACACGGCTTCGTCGAAGACGGCAGACGAACTCTTCGACTTCATCGCCGCCATCGTCAAGGAAGCGGCTGACGGCAATCACGACTATAAACTGGGCTTTACCTTTTCCTTTGCCGTCGACCAGACGTCGGCCAAGGATGCCAGCCTCATCGCCTGGTCCAAGGAAATCGCCGTTCCCGGCGTGGCCGGCCAGTCCATCAATGGCCTGCTGAAAGAGGCCCTTGTCCGGGCCGGCCTGGACCGCATCGAACCGGTGGCCCTGCTCAACGATACGACGGCGACCCTCCTTTCTTCGGTCTATCAGCACAACCCGTCGCGCATCGGCATCGTCTGTGGCACGGGCTTTAACATGTGCTATTATGAACCGGCCCTGCAGATGATCGTCAACCTGGAAGCGGCCGGCTTCGACGGCGGCCCGGCTACGGTCTGGGACCGCCTCGTCGATGAAGCGTCTCAGCTGCCTGGCGACCATCCCTTTGAAAAGATGATCGGCGGCCGCTATTTGAGCGAAGTCTGCCGCGTCGTCTTTGGCGAATACCTCAAACGGGACATTCCGTATTTTACGACGCGCGACATGAACGAACTCATTTCCGGCCAGCAGACGGCAGAAGAACTGCTCGGTTTCGCCGTCTGCGAAGAAGAGCAAGAAGGCCTCTGTGCCCTGGTCCGGGCCGTCTTTGCCCGGGCAGCCCAGCTCATCGGGGCGGCCAGCTTCGGCCTTCTCAGTCACTTGGCAGAGGATAAGGGCTTTACGGAACAGTCCATCGCCATCGAAGGCAGCCTGGTCGAAAAGATCAAAGGCGTTCCGTCGCTCATCGAAGATGCCATCTGCGTCTTCTGCATGGCTCCGACCGAAAATACGCGCATCCACGTCATCCCCAACAGCAACGGCGCCTCCGTCGGCGCTGCCATCGCTGCGGCACTTTGTAGATAATAGTCAGCCAGCGGAAGTGCTATTCTATACAGACAGCTTCTTATGGAGTTTTGAGTTTGTAGTTTGTAGTAAAATGGCAGCCTTTTTCTGTGCGGCACAGCGCCCACCAGCTTGACGTCCGTCCCTGGATTCCTTATAATGAAACTATGACCCGGCCCCTGCGGATTTTTCCGCCGGGGCCTGTTTCGTGAAGGGGGAACCAGCCATGCAACTTGCCGAACTCATCAACGCCCATCGCCAGAAACTCAACAATACGGATATGGGAATCTGGAAGTACATTTTGCAGCACCGCGCTGCCGTCCGCCACAGCTCGATCCATGAACTGGCCAAGGCCTGTCACGTCTCGACGACGACGATTGTCCGCTTTGCCCAGAAATTAGGCCTCGACGGCTTCGGTGAATTCAAGATGCTCCTCAAGCGGGAAGAACCGGAAATTTCCTGCTATGATACGAATGTCATGGACGAACTCCAGCGCTTCTATGAACAGACCGTGGACAAGCTGTGCAGCCGTAACTTCGATAGCGCCAGCGCCCTCGTCCATGAAGCCAACCGGATTTTCACCTATGCGTCGGGCTACGTCCAGAATAACGTCGTCCAGGAGCTGAAGCGTCTTTTTTTCTACGATAACGTCATGCTCTACGACGTACCGGCACGGGAAGAGTTCCGCAACCTCATCCGGACCATGACCAAAGACGACTTATTCATCATCGTCTCCTTTTCCGGCGAATCGCCAGCTGTCAAGGAATTGGCCCAGGCTTTGAAGATGCGGGATATCCCTTTTATTTCCATTACCCGTTTACATGACAATACCCTGGCGTCGTTGTCGACGGTCAATTTTTATGTCTCACCGGCCCGGTTCCAGCTCTACGATAAGGAAGATGACCACGTCGCCTTCCAGTCCATGATGCCCTACTTCATCCTGGCTGAGATTTGGTATGTGAAATATTGTATGTATCTGCACCACTTGAAACAAGGAAAAGAGGACCCGGAATAGGCTGTACCAAAGTACAGGAAATGTACCAGGTTACAGGCCGGGGGCCCTGTGCCAGAACGTCGCGAATCTATTGTATTCGCGGCGTTTTTTTTATATTCTGTTACTAAAGAAAGCTTATGTACTTTGTTTCACAAACGGGAGGAATTGTCTATGTCATTCAACAAGGACCGCGTGATGCAGGAATTGCAGCGTTTTGGCGGCGCTATGTACACACCGGTCATCTTATTCGCCTTCTTCGGGCTGACTGTCGCTTTGTCGATCATCTTCAGCAACACGGGCCTCTTCGGCAGCCTGGCAGAAAAAGGGACCCTCTGGTATGATTTCTGGTACGTCGTCCAGCAGGGCGCCTGGACCGTCTTCAATCAGATGCCGATCCTCTTTGCCATCGCCGTTCCCATTGGCTTTGCCAAGAAAGAACAGGCCCGCTGTGCCATGGAAGGTTTCGTCATCTACATGGTATTTAACTATTTCATCGCCGGTATCCTGACCCTTCACGGCAGCTACTTCGGCGTCGACTATAGTCAGAACGCCGGTGCCGGCACGGGCCTGGCCATGATTGCCAACATCAAGACCCTGGACATGGGCATGCTCGGCGCTATCTTCATTGCCTGCATCTCGGCCTACCTGCACAACCATTTCTATGATACGGAAATCCCGGACTGGCTCGGCATCTTCAAGGGACCGGCCTTCGTCGTCGCCGTCGGCTTCCTGGTCATGCTGCCCATGGCGCTCCTCTTCTGTTACATCTGGCCGCCTATCCAGCACGGTATCGAACAGTTCCAGTTCTTCCTCAAGACCAGCGGCATCTTCGGCGTCTGGGCTTACACCTTCTCGGAACGCATTCTCTTGCCGGCAGGCCTGCATCATTTTATTTACCTGCCCTTCATTTACGGTCCGGCTGTCTGCGACGGCGGCATCCAGGCTTACTGGCTGCAGCACCTCAATGATTTCGCCACCAGTGCTCATTCCTTGCGGGACATGTTCCCCCAAGGCGGCTTTGCCCTCCACGGCAGTGCCAAAGTCTTCGGCCTGCCCGGCGCAGCCCTGGCCATGTACTATTGTGCCAAACCGGAAAAACGCAAGAAAGTCGCAACCCTGCTCATTCCGGCTACGATTACAGCCGTCCTCTGCGGCATTACCGAACCGATTGAATTTACCTTCTTGTTCGTCGCTCCGCTCTTGTACGTCGTCCATGCCGTCTTAGCGGCTACCTTGTCGGCGACGCTCTATTTCATCGGCCTGTCGGGCAACTTCGGCGGCGGCCTCATCGACTGCTTCGTCCAGAACTGGATCCCCTTGTTCCGCTATCATGCCTGGACCTACATTTTGCAGATTGCCATTGGCCTCGGCTTTACGGCCATTTACTTCGTCGTCTTCCGCTTCCTCATCCTTCACTTCGATTTGCCCACGCCGGGCCGTACCGATGATGGCGGCGAAGACAAATTGTTCACCAAAGCGGAATACAAAGCCAAGAAAGAAATGGAAAAGAAAGGCATTGCCGGCGGTGCCGATGCCCTGAAAGCCCAGGTCTTCCTCGATTGCCTCGGCGGTCCGGATAACATCCGCGAAGTCACCAACTGCGCAACCCGCCTGCGCGTCACGGTCAACGACCCGGATAAGGTCGCTGCGACCAGCAAGTTCACCAATGCCGGTGCCTTTGGCCTGGTCAAGAACGGCCACGCCATCCAGGTCATCGTCGGCCTGTCCGTGCCCAATGTCCGCGGCCACTTCGACGCCCTCATGAAAGGGGAAATGCCGGCAGCCGTAGAAAACACGGTTCCGGAAACGAAAGAAGCCTCGGCAGAAACGCCGGCAGCTCCGGCTGCTGAATCCATCGCTTCCGTCGATGAAGACGACCGTTCCATGAAGCTGAAAGCCTTTGTCTCCGGCGACCTCGTCGACATCAGCGAAGTACCGGACGATGCCTTCTCGCAGAAGATGATGGGCGATGGCGTCGCTATCAAACCGTCGGGCGATACCATCGTCGCCCCGGCAGACGCGACCGTTTCCATGATCATGGAAAGCTCGCTCCATGCGATTGGCCTGGAACTGAGCAACGGTGCCGAAGTGCTCATCCACATCGGCTTGGATACAGTCAATATGAATGGCGACGGGTTCACGCTGCTGACCCAGCAGGACGCCCAGGTCAAAGCCGGTGACCCCTTGATCCGCTTCGACCGCGATGCCATCGCCAAAGCCGGCTATAACGACATCGTCATCATGGCCGTCACCAACTCGACGGAATACCCGCAGATGAAGAAGGAACCGGACCAGCCTGTCGTCGCTGGTGAAACACCGATTGTCATTTTCTAGGAGGGTTTTATGGATACTTTGAAATGGTGGCAGCAGACGGCTGTCTATCAGATTTATCCCCGCAGCTTCCAGGACACGACGGGCAGCGGCGAAGGCGATATTGCAGGCGTTACGCGCCACTTGGATTATCTCAAGAAGCTCGGTGTCGGGGCCATCTGGCTGACGCCGGTCTACCCGTCGCCCATGGTCGACAACGGCTACGATATCAGCGATTATACGGCCATCGACGGGCGCTACGGCACGATAGAAGATATGGATACCCTCATTGCCGAAGGGAAGAAGCGGGATATCCGCGTCGTCATGGACCTGGTGTACAACCACACGTCGGACCAGCACGCCTGGTTCCAGGAATCGATGCGCAGCAGCACGAACGACAAAGCGGACTGGTACATCTGGCGCGATGCCAAAGAAGACGGCTCGGCGCCGACGAACTGGCGCTCCATCTTCGGCGGCCCGGCCTGGACGTGGTGCGAAGAACGGCAGCAGTATTACCTGCACACCTTCGCCGTCGAACAGCCCGATTTGAATTGGGAAAATCCGGCCGTCCGCCAGGCCCTCTATGATGCGGCCAATTTCTGGATAGCCAAAGGCGTCGGCGGCTTCCGCATCGATGCCATCGTCTACATCAAGAAACCGGCCGTCTTCACAGACGGCCCCGTCGACGGCGCCGACGGCCTGTCGTCCATCCACAAGATGATCGCTAATACGCCGGGCATCCTCGACTTTCTCCACGAATTCCGCCGGAAGGTCTTCGACGGCCACGATATCTTCACCGTCGCCGAAGCCAACGGCGTCACGCCGGCTGACCTGCCCCAGTGGGTCGGTAAGGACGGGGCTTTCAGCATGCTCTTCGAGTTCAGCCATGTGAACCTGGAATTTCCTGACGATGAAGTCTGGTGCCGCGCTGAAAAATGGCCCCTGACCAAGCTCAAGAAGGCCCTGTCCGACAGCCAGCAGGCGACGGCAGCCAATGGCTGGTATCCCATCTTCTTCGAGAACCACGACCAGATACGCTGTGTCAACCGTTATTTCCCCGAAGGGACGGATAAGAAGAAGGCGGCCAAAGCCATGGCGACCATCTTGTTCAGCCTGCGCGGGACGCCCTTCATTTACGAAGGCCAGGAATTAGGCATGGCCAATACGGCCTTTGCCCGTATCGAAGACTACAATGACATTTCGACGCACGGCCAGTATCAGCTGGCCCTGGATGAAGGCTTTGCACCGGCAGAGGCCCTGCACCTCGTCCAGGCCCACAGCCGAGATAATGCCCGGACGCCCATGCAGTGGACGACGGCAGCCCAGGCCGGCTTTACGACGGGGACGCCGTGGCTGCCCGTCCATGACGATTACCTGCAGTGCTGTGCTGAGAGCGAAGAACACGATGCTGATTCGGTCCTCTGGTACTACCGCCGCATCCAGGCCGAACGCTTCCAGGGGGAAGCGGCAGCCATCCTGCAGCGAGGGCGCTACGAAGAGCTGCTGGCTGATGATGAACGCATTTACGCTTTCAAGCGTATCTTAGACGACCAGGCGACATTGACGCTGGTCAATTTTACCAACGAAACCATCGATTATGACGCATCACTGACGGAAGGCGCAACGGTCCTTCTGGGCAACTACGACGCCCAGAAAGCCGGAAGATTGCGCCCGGCCGAAGCCGTCATCTATCGTGTATGAGGAGGATTATTATGTTAAAAATTGCTGCCAGCGATTATGACGGAACCCTGTTCCGCGACGATATCATTACGGCCCGCGATGCCGAAGCCATCCGCAGATGGCGGGCTGCAGGCCATAAATTCGGCGTCGTGTCCGGACGGGACCACGGCATGCTCATGCCCCAGCTCAAACACTATGGCGTCGAATATGATTACCTGGCCTGCAATAACGGCGGCCTCATCAGCGATGACCAGGACCGCGTCCTCTGGGAAGCCCGCATCGAACCGGCCGTCCTCAAGGCCGTCAGCAAGCTGGAGCTGGTCCGCAAGTCCTTCCATTTCTCCTTCTCTTCGCAGGACCGGACCTATCTCTGCCATGATTTGCCGGGCACCTGGGTCTGGCGGGAAGCGAAAGAATGGGACTATCCCATCGTGCCGATAACGGAAGATGACATCGACCATCTGCCCCAGACGATTCACCAGTATTCCCTGGGCTTCACCGATCCCGACGATGCCCTGGCAGCGAGCGAACAGGTCAACGCCCATTTCGGCGATACCGTTCATGCCTATCCCAACCGCTGTGCCGTCGACATCATTCCCTCCGATATCAGTAAACAACAGGCAATTGCCCACACGCTCTCCCTCTTTGGCTGGGACGGTGCGGACATCCTGGCTATTGGCGATGAAATCAACGACCTGCCCATGATCCTGGGCTATAACGGCTACACCGTCGCCACGGCCCGTCCGGCTATCCAGGACCAGGCTCGTAAAGTCTATGACAGCGTAGGGGCCATGCTGGAAGATAATTTATAAGAAAAGAGGTCCTTACCATGGATTTGAATAAAAAAGCCCTGGTTGTCCTGGCTGCCGTGACTCTCGGCACTGCCGGCACGGCCCTGGCCGCATCGGCTGACAGCTTCTCCGATGTCCCCAAAGACCACTGGTCCTATGAAGCCCTGGATTACCTGGCAAAAGAAGGCGTCATCGAAGGCATGGGCAACAGCACCTTTGAAGGCGGCCGCACCATGACCCGCTACGAAGTCGCCAGCATCGTCGCCAAAGCCATGCAAAAAGGCGGCAGCAACTTCGGTGACAAGACGGTCCTAGAAAAACTGCACGCCGAATATGCCGACGAAATCAACGTCTTGCAGCAGCAAGTCGCCAAGAACACCAAGCAGATCGAGCAGAATACCAAGGATATCCAGGAAAACAAGGAAAAAATCGACCGAGTCAATTTGTATGGCTTCATGCGTACACAGTACGATTATGACAAAGATACGACCTCCGGCACTATTGATAAACAGACCAATCGTTTTTACATGGACTTGCGCGGCGACTTTAAGGTCAACGATTACTGGACGGTCAAGTTCCAAAGCGAAACGAACCGCCATTATAATGACGGTCATCGGCGCAGTGAAAATGCCTTTAACTCGAATGGGGAACAGACTTGGTCCGGCCATGACGGCAATATGCAGCGAATTTGGGTCGAAGGGCAGAAAGACGGTCGTTTTGTCAGCATTGGTCGTGCCTGGCGCGGCTTAGGCTTTCAGAATGTCCTCGTCGGTAATGAAACTGACGGTATCCAATTCGGAGCGCCCATTCCGGGAACGAAATTGACTGGCAGTGGTTTCTGGTTCGCTTCGACAGGTGCAGGGAACAGGGAAAGCTTATACGGTGCTGCTGTTTGGGGGTCTGTGGCCAAGAACCTGGATATCAACTTTGCCTATGCAAAGAGCAGCTTAGGTAAAAATGAGAAGTACGGTTCTGGCAATGTTTCGTACTACCAGACGGACATGAAGGAATTTAACGACGATGGGACTCCCAATAAAAATTATGGCCGCGTATCGCCAGTATACGATAATCAGGATACGACGAATAAACGCAGTTATGGCTATGTCCTCAGTATGGCTACGAACATCAATAAAGACTTGCGCTTTATTGCCGACTATGCCAAAACCGATGCCGATTTCCAGAACAACAGCATCGCTTTGCGTTTGAATTACAAAGATGCTGATTATAAAAAGCCTGGCAGTTATGGCCTTTATCTGCGTTATATTAAATATGGCGAAAACGGCTGGCTCGCTGGGGATGACGAATGGAACTCCATTTGGAATGGCACCAAGGGTTGGATTGCCGGTGTCCGTTATGCCCCGTGGAAAAACATTATCTGGGAAACGATGTATTCCAAACAGAAACGCCACTGGAGTACGTCGGATGAATATGACCGTAATCTCTTCCGGACTGAACTGGATTTCCATTTCTAAAATTTAAGGCCTTTCCTCGGACTCAGATGCGGCTGCGCCGCGACAGACTCAAACTGACAACGACGCTGCGGGAAACCCTCAGCGCGTAGCGGGCCGCCCGCAGCCACTGTCCGTCCAGGGAACTATCCTGCAATTGACAGACCAGAAAAATCTGGGCGTCCCCTACGGAATCGCATACAGGCGATGAAAAATAAATGCAGGCCGCAGTTCACAGGTCGCAGGTCGCCCAAAAAACGGCCAGCGGCCGCACGTAGGGGCTCGCACGTGGCGAGCCCGCTAGGGTGATTTCGCCACAGCCTGTTCTGGTATAATGGCAGGCAGTTACGAATCACGAACCATTAAATAGGACTGTCGCATGAATGTTTCTGACAGCATGCGAGGCCCTGTTTACTTTATAGTTTGTAGCACAGAGTTTGTAGTTTGCAGAGAAAACCTTTAAATTTAAACCCATCCGCTAACAACTAACAACTAGCCACTAACAACTTTAAAGGGCTTGTCGTCGTGCGACAAGCCCTTTTTTTTGAATCATGGAATGAACGCAGTTCGCCGGCCGCAGGTGGCAGGTCGCCGCGATCCTGCGTACCGCAAAAAACACACGACTATTGGCCGTGTGCGTAGGGGCCGCCTGGGTAAGGCGGCCCGCCGTGAGATTTAACCACAACCCATTCGGGTATAATGGCGGATTTTACGAGCTACGAATCACGGGTCACGGCTTTTTCACGGACTCAGATGCGGCTATGCCGCGACAGACTCAGGATTGTATTACGACCGGGTGTCATCTGTCATAAATTCCGGCTATGCGCAGGATTCACGGCGGCCTTTTTGGCCCGTCAGGTGCCGACCAACGGAAGGCGCAGGACGGTTGCCAAAACGGACAGCCGTGGCTGGACGCCTTTCAGGGCGTCCCCCTACGATATCGCATACAGGCGATGAATGAGAACTCTGGTTACTGACAAAAAAAAATACACGGCCCATGGCCTTGTGCGTAGGGGCTCGCATGTGGCGAGCCCGCTAGGGAGATTTCATCACAGCCCATGCTGGTATAATGGTGAGGGTTTACGGACTACGAGCCGAGGGTCACTCGAGGCGATGTCGTTCTTCTGAATCTGTTGCCGCGTAGCGGCATTTGAATCCGAGGCGGCCTGCGACCTGCGGGGCCGCCAGGCCCCACGAACCACTAGCCACTAGCCACTAGCCACTAAAAACTTGACATCACTCCTTGTTTATGGTATATTAGAGAAGTCGTAGCATAAGTGGCTATGGATAAGCCGCGTGGAGAGGCTCACAAGTTCCCGCAAGGGACGCCGTATTCAGCGAGTATATTGATGAGGAGGTGTCACTCATGTACGCTATTATTAAAACAGGTGGAAAACAGTATCGTGTCCAGGAAGGCGACAACATTTTCGTCGAAAAACTGAATGCCGATGTTGATTCCAACGTAGTATTCGACCAGGTATTGGCAGTCGTTAACGACGGTGATGTTAAAGTAGGTACTCCCGTTGTTGAAGGCGCTAAAGTAACTGCAAAAGTATTGGCTCAGGGCAAAGAAAAGAAAGTCCTCGTTTTCAAATACAAAGCAAAATCCAACTACCGTCGTCGTCAGGGCCATCGTCAGCCGTTCACGAAAGTTACAATCGAAAAGATTGAAGGCTAATGATTACCATTACGATGCATCGCGATAAGAGAGACCGCTACACGGGTTTTACCATAAAAGGCCATGCCGATTATGACGAAGCCGGCAGCGATATTGTCTGTGCCGCCGTATCGGCATTGTCGCAGACAGCCTTGTTGGGTCTCATACAGTATGCTTCGCAAGACGTACCGTATGAAGTAAACGATGGCTTCTTATCCGTCCAGGTCCCCAAGCCCTGTGAAGCCTCACAGATCATCTTAGGGACTATGGTAGCAGGTTTGGAACAAATTGTACGGCAGTATGGAGAATACGTCGTACTCGACTCATAGACGTCAGGAGGTGGACGGAATGTTCAATTTCAACTTACAGCTTTTCGCTCATAAAAAAGGGACAGGCTCCACGCGTAACGGCCGTGATAGCGAATCGAAACGCCTTGGTGTAAAATGCCATGACGGCGTCATCGTTAAAGCCGGCAACATCATCGTTCGCCAGCGTGGTACGCACTTCCATCCGGGCACGAACGTAGGCATCGGCAAAGATGATACCTTGTTCGCAACGGCTGCAGGTAAAGTTGCTTTCGAACGCGCTGGTAAATACAACCGCAAAGTTAGCGTATACCCTGTAGAAGCATAATTAGCTTATAGTACAAAACTTGTAGGGCTCGCTCGTGGGCGACCCGTTAGGGATTTGGATGACTCTTTTCCCGGAGCGGGCGCCCCACGTGGCGCCCCTACAGAAAAAAGGCTGTCTTGATGAGACAGCCTTTTTTTTATGCCAAAAAAACACTTGTCGTCTTCTCAAAATCCTGTATAATAAAGGATGTATGTACTTTGATTAAACTTAAGCGGAGGTGTTACGCCATGCGCGTTAGTGTCAATGGAGAAAACCGTGAGCTCCATGTCTATGACCGGTCTACGGGCGTCGATTATGCCAAACAGATCCTCTGTTCCCAGGAACAGCTGGTCACGGACATGTACGGCGAGTTCGTCCTGACCGAAGAAGAATACAACCACTGGACCGAACTGCTGGCCATCCAGCAGGAATCGGAAGACCTGCTCTTTGAACTGAAAGACGTCCTGGTCAAGCAGGAACTGGATGATTACATGTATGAAGAAACGAAATACATGACGACGACCATCGAAACGATCCATATGGAAAATATCTGTATCAAAGAGCTGAAAGAAGCCCTGGAAAAAGGCGATGAAAAATGGCTGACTGAGAACCATTTCATCAAGACCCTGAAAAACGTAACAAAATAAAGGAAGTCTTATGTTGAAGAAAATATGCTCGTGGATCATCGGCGTCATTCTCACCGTCCTGGTCCTCCTTATCGGTATCTTTGCTTTTTGGTATTTCGGGTCGACGAACTATCACCTGACAGGCGTCCCGGTCCTGAACTACCATCAGGTCAATAATAAATTCAACACCGTGCTGACCATGAAGCCGGCTAACTTTGACGAACAGATGAAATATCTGCACGACAACGATTACCATTCCATTACGCTGGAACAGTTCGATGCCTACATGCGCGGCGAAGGCGACCTGCCCGACCGGCCAGTCCTCATCACCTTTGATGACGGCTACGTCGACAACTATGAAAACGCCTATCCCATCCTGAAGAAATACCACATGCGCGGCACCATATTCCTGATCATCAACCTCATGAATACGCCGGGCTACCTGACCTGGGACCAGGTCAAGGAAATGTCCGCCGACGGCATGGAATTCGGGTCCCACACCATCAGCCATAAGCCCCTGACCAGCTTTGACCGGGCTGGCGTGCGTCACGAACTGCAGGATTCCAAAGACATCATCGAAAAGATGACAGGGAAACCGTGCCACTTCATCGCCTTCCCGGAAGGCAAATATAACGATATGGTCATGGAAGAAACGCGGGGAGCCGGCTACCGCTACGCTTTCACCGTAGAAACAGGCCGCGACTTCCCCTGGGACGACCCGTATGACCTGGACCGCGTCCCCATGTTTGAAGGCCCTATCAGCTTCAAACACTTCCGGTTCCGTCTGACCTTCAGCGCCTTCAGCGCGCTCCTGTGGAAGACCCATAAATACTTTGAACACATAGAGATGACCGAAGATTTGGCCCAACATATCCCGCAGCCGTAAAAAAGTCGCAGTTATTCAAAAAAAGAGCATTTTATGAAACCCTTGATAAGGGATTTCATGGAATGCTCTTTTTTTTACAAAAATTTTTGTGTCATATTTTGTTTCTACAATGTTAATACTATATATTAACTAATTACAAAATAAAGAATAAAAATATAATTACAAACAAGAGCAATGACTACTGCAAATAGCAGATAAATCGCGTAATAAAGCCTTTTAAAAAGAAAAATAAATGCTATAATGATGTCACAAAATACACATATTATTTACATAAAAATGCAAAATAATGAAAGAAGGTGCATCGAAAAAATCTTACATGATATATACGGTGAAATCATTATCAGCAAAGGATGTGCGAACACATGAATAAGATATTTAAAGTTATTTATAGCAAAACCAGACACTGCTACGTCGTCGTTTCAGAACTGGCTAAAAGTCACTGCAAAACGGCAGGTAGTCATACGGCAAGAAATAAAACAGCATTGACGGCAGCTGTGCTGCTGGCACTGGGGACGTTCTCAGTTGCATCGGTATTTATGCCGATGACCGCAGAAGCGGCCGATAAAACCAAGACTGATGGTTCTAACTTTGTTGGTGTAGAACGCACGGATGGACTGTTGGACGATAGCAAATATGCTAACTATGGTGGCAAAGGAGCAGGTGGGGCTGATTCCATTACTTTGGGCTTGAATGCACAAGCTGGAGCCGGAACAATCACAATCGGCGACCAAATTCCTATCGTCCCATTGATGATGCGAAGGCTGCAGCCATTTTGGGTAGTGTTAATGACCCCGTTAAACTTGGCGAAACCATGAAAGATGCTGTCAAGGAAAGTGGCGGTCAGGTCATGGTCATGGGCGGCGGCAACACCGTTGACAAAGCCTACATGACCCAGGTCACCGGTGTCGGCAACACGGTAAGCGGTAAAGATAGCACCTACGCAGAAGGAACATCGACGCAGTACAACTTCGTCAACGGCTTCCAGAATGAACTGTCCAACGGTAAACACGACTATATCATCGGTTCGAACAACAAGGTCAGCGGCGAAAGCGTAGATAAGAATCAGTCTAACATCATCTTCGGTGATAACCATAAGCTGACGGGTCAGAATAACAACGTCATCATCGGTTCCTCTGATACCGCTGATGATGAAACAAAAGTTTCTAATGCTGTGATAGAAGTTGGGTGACAACACGGTTCAGTATGATTTAAATACCAATAAGGATAAGATTACTCTTGCGGGTCAACAAGGTACGACAATTACCAATGTAAAGAGTGCCCTCGATGGTGCTAAAGATGCAGACGGTAAGAAGGCCACGATTGCTACAGCAACCGGCAATGTTCTGAAGAATGCAGCAAACCTTGGCGATTTGCAGAAAGTCTACAACGATGTCAATGCAAAAGCTGATAAAGCCAGTGCTTCGCATACGGCCTTGACCGTAGAAGGTGGCACGCCAGCCGGTAAGGATGATGCAGAGAATAAAGACGTCTATGCTGGCAAGAATATCCTGCTCCATGAATCTACAGGTACAAATGGCAAGGTCACGTATGATCTGAAGCTGGCCAAGGACATCACAATCGGCGAGCCGGGCAAGGACGGTAAAGTCGGCATCTCCGGCAAGGACGGCAAAGATGCGGTCTCCATTTCCGGTAAAGACGGCGTCGGCCTTATCGGCCTGACAGGCCCTGCTGGCACCAATGGCATGAATGGTGCAGATGGCAAGCCGGGAACTTCCATCGATATCACGGTCAAGAATGGCTATGATGGAAAAACTGGAACGGATGGCAAGGATGGTGTTAAAGGTGAAAAAGGTGTGGATGGAACGAGCTTGACCCGTATTGTCTACACCGACAAGACTGGTGAACACCAGGTTGCTACTCTGGAAGATGGCCTGAAATTCAAGGGTGATAATACGACCGTTATTTCCAAGAAGCTCAACAACACCCTCGATATCATCGGTGGTGCAGACAGCAAGAACCTGACGGATAAGAACATTGGTGTCAATAACGACGGTGGCAAGCTGAAAGCCCAGTTGTCTAAGGATTTGACAGGCATGAACAGCACTACCTATACAACCACAACTGGCGAAGGAGAATCGGCAACGACTTCTACGACAGTAGTGAATGGGAATGGCCTGACAATTACGAACGGCCCAAGTATCACCAACAAAGGTGTTGATGGTGGCAACAAAGTCATCACTAATGTTGGCAGTGGCATTGAAAATGATGCAAATGGTAAATATACCGTTACAGATCAGAACAAAGGCAACGCCGCCAATATCGGTGATGTCCAGAACATGGTCAACGATGCCAAGAAGGATTTGACGGATGGAGCTAACGGCCTGAACAGCAAAGCCAACATCGATGCATCCAACATCGGTGCTAACTTGAAAGATGCTGATGGTTCCGCTGCTTCAGCAGATGCTCAGAAAGCTAATGCTGAAAAGTGGGGCAGTGCTATCGGTACCGGTGAAATCAAAGAGAAGGATGGTCGGATGGTTACCGGCAAGACTGTCTTTAAGTATAACAAGCCTATTGCAGAGGATGGCAAGAAACTGAATTACGTTTCCGAAGATAAAACGACAGGTCAGAACTTAGGTGCTCTCGATGCTCAGGTCAAGGATAATGCCGATGCGATTACCCAAATCAATACTTCAATCAGTACTCTTGACCAAAATGCTGTGAAGTATGATAATTCCAGCAAGTCGAAAGTCACGCTGGGCGGCGGTGAAGACGGCACCACCATCACCAATGTCAAGGCTGAATCTGTTGCAAAAGACAGTAAGGAAGCCGTCAATGGTGGTCAGTTATACGAAGTCAATGAAAAAGTGACGAACAACACCAACGAAATCACTAAGATTAAGAAGGGTGACTTCACGGATACCAGCAAGACGGTCATCAAGAACTTGGCGAAGGATGCTGTCCAGGTCAGGGCTGGCGACCGCATCAGGGTCGATGAAGCAACAGATGAAAAGACCGGCAACAAGACCTATACGATTTCGGCCAACAACAACGGCAAGGTCAAAAATGACGATGGCAACCTGATTTCCGGCGATACGCTCTACAAGGAAGTCCATGTCGACAAGGATGGCTCCTACATCCAGAGTAGCAAGACAGTCGGTCAGAACCTGTCCGCTTTGGACACAGGCCTCAAGACCACCAGTGACCTCATCCACACGAACGACAAGGACGACACCATCCAGATTGGTGGCAATAGCACGGCCACGAAGATCGATGTCAATGGCAAGGATGGCAAAGGCCGCGTCATCACCGGTGTTGTAACCGATACCGGCGACCCGAACAGCGCAGCTAACGTCGGCTACGTTAACGGTCTCACGGCTGCCAATACGCAGCAGATTTACCGCGACATGAACAACGCGTACAGCCGTTTGGATACGAACATCAACAGAGCCGCAGCCGGCAGCAATGCTTTGGCAGCCCTCCATCCGCTTGATTTCGACCCGGCTGATAAAGCAAGCTTCGCCGTAGGCTATGGACATTACCATAACGCCAACGCAGCTGCTGTCGGCGCCTTCTACCAGCCGAACGCCAACACCATGGTCAACATGGGCATTTCCCTTGGCAACGGCGACCCGGGCTTCAATGCCGGCGTCTCCTTCAAGATTGGCAAAGGCTCCACATACAACGGCGTCAGCAAGGCCGAAATGGCACAGACCATCCATGACCAGGCTGCAGAAATCTCGACTATCAAAGCCAACGATGCAGCTAAGGATAAACGGATCGATGCCCTGGAAAAAGAAAACCAGGAAATGAAGAAACAGATCCAGGAAATCCTGGCCCGCCTGAATGGATAAAAGATAGTGCTGATGCACTGACATAGCCAAAAGAAACCAGCCACAGCGTGAGAAATCACACTGTGGCTGGCTTTTTGTCTCAGATGCGGCTTCGCCGCGACAAAGGCTACAAAAAATGCAATAATTTTTTTGTTTTATTATATTCATATTTTTATAATTAATTATATTTAAAATGTATTAATATTGTAAATAAATAAGAGGGATAAGTAATCGATTGATGGCTTGAGAATGGCTTTATAACGCTTTATTTTGTCGTTTTATATGCTATAATAAAGTCACAGATTTGTTAAAACTATGATGCCTGTTGTTTGTATAAAATGAATATAATAGGAAAGGAGACTTTTGTTATGAAGCTAATGCATAAAACATTTTTGAATAAGGGTGAATGCCAATACGACTTGACTATTGAGAATGGACAAATAAACGAAAATGTTCATCGGGGGGGGGGGATTCTCAATGCTGTCATCGCCAACCTGCCAGGTCGTAGCAAAATGAGTGATTCTCCTAGATGCTGAGTTAGAGACTTTACCAAAAAAAATAAAGTAAAATGATTTGGCAATGTGTAAATCAGGATAGGAGTAAACTATGGCACAGACAACGATTTGTATTCGCATTGATACGGATGTAAAAAAAGAATTCGAAACATTTTGCGACTCCATCGGCATGAGCATGTCGACAGCAATCAACATCTTCATCAAGAAATCCGTCGGGGAACAACGGATCCCCTTCGAGATTACGGCTAAACGGGATAGCGAAAAGTCGTAAAATAAAACAGGGTCTTGTCGCATGTGTGACAAGACCCTGTAAGTGGCTAGCAGATGACTTTAAATTTAAAGGCTTTCTTTGCAAACTACAAACCCCGTACTATAAAGAAAGGGACCACGCACGATGGTAGAAAACTTCGTGCGTGGTCCCCTTTTTTGTCCGCTTTTCCTCGGAATCAGATGCGGCGTTCCGCCGCGACAGACTCATGAAATAAACGCAGATGGCAGGCCGCAGGTAGCAGGTCGCAAAAATAACCCCAATCGGGGCATTCGTAGGGGGCGACTTTTAACCTCTCAGACCGCCTTTGGCGGCCAGCTCCCCTATAAAGGGAGCCTTGTGCGGTCCGTTGCGAGATTTCATCACATCCTATTCGAGTATAATGGCAGGCTTTTACGAGCCACGAGCCACGAACCACGAGCCACGATTTTTTCCACGAGCCGAGGGTCACTCGAGGCTATGTATTCAATTTGAGTTTGTTGCCGCGCAGCGGCATTTGAATCCGAAAAAGTGAATCTGGAGGTGTGACGTCATGTCCGATTCGGCACAACAGGCCAAAGCGCAGAAAAAAGCGTATGACGAGGCGTGCAAGAGGGTTCTTTCAGAGCGGGGCATTATGGCTCATATCCTGAAGGCCTGCACGGAAGAATTCAAGGATTGTGATTTGCAGGATATTGCCCAACGCTATATCCAGGGCGAACCGAGCATCAGCCGTATTGCGGTGGAACCGGAAGCTATTTCACCGCGCATCGAAAGCGAGCAGACGGAAGACAAATCCGGAACGGAAGGAACGGTCTATTACGATATCCGGTTTCATGCTGTAGCTCCCATTGATGGAAAGCGCATCCAGCTCATCATCAACCTGGAAGCGCAGAACGATTTCAATCCGGGTTATCCCTTGTTAAAGAGGGCCGTCTACTATTGCGGCCGCATGATTTCCAGTCAGTATGGTACGGTTTTCGTGAAATCCCATTACGAAAAAATCCAGAAGGTCTATTCCATCTGGATCTGTACGATGCCGACGAAAAAATGGGAGTACAATATTTCCAGTTACCAATTGATTGAGAAACATCTAATCGGTCATACACAGGCCGAGTGGAGCCATTACGATTTAATCAATATCGTCCTGGTCTGTCTGGGAAGCAAGAGCCATAAACAGCTAAAAGGCATCCTACGGCTGTTGAACATGCTGCTCTTGGATAACATCAGCTCTCAAGAAAAACAGAAACTATTGGAGAAAGAATTTGACGTAACAATGACACCGCACTTAGAGAAAGGAGTGGCAGCCATGTGTAACTTGAGCGAAGGTATCGAACGGCGTGGAGAATTACGTGGCCGTAAACTAGGTGAAGAAGTGGGAGAAAAACGTGGAGAACTACGCGGCAGGAAAATTGGAGAAAAAATTGGACAAGAACGCGGAGAAAAAACGGGAAGAAAAGCGCTCAGTGTATTGCTCCAGAAACTGATGCAAGAAGGCAGAAAAGAAGACGTCGACCGCGTCTTGCAGGACGATGAATACCAGGAACAATTGCTGCGGGAATATCATTTGAAATAAGAGGGTAATCATTTATGACGGCGTTGTCATATAAGACAGCGCCGTTTTGCGTTCTTCGGATTCAGATGCGGCTATGCCGGAAATAAACGAAGTTCGCTGGTTGCAGTTAGCAGACCGCAAAAATAGCCCCAATCGGGGCATTCGTAGGGGCCGACTTTTAACCTCTCAGACCGCCTTTGGCGGCCAGCTCCCCTATAAAGGGAGCCTTGTGCGGTCCGTTGCGAGATTTCATCACATCCTATTCGAGTATAATGGCAGGCTTTTACGAGCCACGAACCACGAGCCACGAGCCACGATTTTTTTCACGAGCCGAGGGTCACTCGAGGCGATGTTGTCAATTTGAATCTGTTGCCGCGCATTGGGGATGTACATAGGATTCACGCGGGACGCCCTTTGGGCGTCCCCTACAAATGCGACCGGCGGGGCCGTCAGGCCCCTATTCTATTTTCTCTTTCCAGCAGAGGAAGATTTCGACGGCCAGGGCGGCGAACCAGATGTTGCGGGCCAGGACGTTGATGATGCAGTACCAGCCGGATTTTCCCAGGTCGTGGTAGCGCCGTATCATGTAGGAGAAGTCGACGGGGATGAGGAGCAGGGCGATGAGGCACGAGGCGATGGTGTATTCCAGGGCCTGCGGTCCGCCTTGCGAGGCCAGGTGCTGGAGCCAGATGATGAGGCAGATGGGCAGGATGCTGAACAGGCGGAAGTGGAGATAGCGTTTGCGGCTGACTTTGCCTTTGATGTCTAAATGGTTGCGGATGAGTACGCGAATAGGCGCGTCTTCGGCTATGATCAAGAGAAGGACCTCCTTTAGGGATAAGGGATTTTTCTCTACTATAGCACGAAAGACGCGCCTATTTCGATAGGGACGGGTAAAGTGGCCATGGCTGTCACGAAATGCCGGAAAAGTCAAAATTCTCCGGCCGCTGCCGCTTTCTTGAGGAGCGCCACGTTGTCCGTATCATATTCGATTTGTTCCGACCAGCGGCGTACCGCTTCGGGCAGATCGCCCGTGGCGGCGGCTGTGAGGGCGATGAAGTCCGTGCTGCGTCCGGCATAGGTGGCCAGGAAGTCTGACGGGACGTCGGCAAAGGTTTCCAGCTGGCGGTAGAAGATGTAATCGTATATGCGCTGATAGCGTCCGGCCGTCCCGGTGTTCCCGGTGAGGGCTGTGGAATCAGCTGAATTCGCTGTCTGCGCCTGTAAGGCTTTCAGCTGGGCCGTCCAGGCATCATCAATCGGTTCGGTACGGTCTAAGACGGCCAGGAGCCGTTCATGGTCCTTTTCAGCCGTGGCCGGTTCATACGTAAGCCCTTTGCGGGGAAGGGGATAGTCCAGCCATTTCAGCAACTGGGCCAGGCTGCCGATGGAGCGGCCTGTTTCACTGTCGCAGAAGGTGAGTGGCCCCGTTTCGCTGAGAAGCAGTTCACACGCCGCCTCACAGCAGAGGCCGACGCCACCGAGCTCGATGGCCTGGCTGCTGCCGTTTTCGACGACCTGGAAAAAACGCGGATGGAGAGCGCAGATATCGCAGAGGATATCGTCCCCGGCCTGGCGGATGAGCTGGCACAGGCCATCTGGGCGGAGAAAGGGACAGTTCCCTTCCGCCGTGAGGCAGAAATGCCAGCCGTCCGGTCCTTCGGCGATATGTTGGCGGATGGCCCCGCCTAAGGGGCCTTCGAGCTGCTGGTAGTAATCGGCCGTCACGTCGTCGATGTCGATGTCCCAGCCCCGGCAGCACGTGTGTTGGCAGGCGCTGGCTTTGCAGCGGAAACGTCCGTAGAAATCAGGAAGGATCATGATTAGAATTCATACGTAGTCCCCGGGTCGACGACCTGGACGGGGATGTTGTATTTCGTTTCCGTGAGCTTCTTGTATTCCTGAGGGTCTGCTTCGATGATCGGCCAGGTCTTGTAGTGGACGGGGATGACGAAGCGCGGCTGGACCCAGAGGGCGGCCAGGGCGGCGTCATCCATGCCCATAGTGAAGTTGTCGCCGATAGGCAGGATAGCGCAGTCGATTTGTCCGAAACGGTCGAGGATTTTCATGTCTGAGAAGAGGCCCGTATCGCCGGCATAGTAGATGCGTTTGCCGCCGAATTCGACGATAACACCGCAGGCCAGCCCTCCGGCAATGCCAGACCCGTGGAAGGCCGGGGTCAGCCGTACTTTGCCAAAGGGAAAATCCGCACTGCCGCCGACATGCATGGCATGGGCTTTACAGCCTGCTTCGCCCGCTTTGCCGGCTACTTCGGCGGTGCTGATGACCGTCGCGTCATTGGCTTTGGCAATGGCTTCGGTGTCGCCGTAGTGGTCGCCGTGGCAGTGGGTGACGATAATATACTGGCAGGCAATGTCTGTCGGACAGACCTGGGTCCAGGGATTGTCCGTAATGAACGGGTCAAAAAGAATCGTCGTCACGTCATCGGAAAGTGTGAATGCGGAATGACCGTAGTAAGTGAATTTCATGATAGCCTCTGCTCCTTAAAGACGAATTAGTCTTTTTCTGTACTGTTCAAACTCCATTTCTTCCATTCTTCGAACCAGCTCTTGACGTGTTCCTGCGGGAGGGAGCCACAGAAGGTGTTCTTCAAGGTCTTGCGGAGTTCACCTTCTTTTTCGCCCAGGGGATAGACGTCCTTGTATTCGTCATAGACGTTCCAGAAGTCGCGCATGTGCAGGTTGGCGTAGGTTTCGCCGTAAATCTTGTAGCACGTGTCGCAGAGCGTGATGAAGACGGCTTCGTCGTTGTGCTGGTTGGCATCGTCGAGGCCGCAGCAGCGTGTATACAGTTTGATTTTGCTGCCGAAGAGCTGACGCAGGTAGTCGTAGACGTCGGAAACCATCTGGGGCTGCAGCTGCAGCAGCTTACAGCCGGGAGCGAAATACATGGGGTACTGGGCAATGTTGTCAAAGTTATCCATAATAATTGACACCTCTTTCTAAAATAAACAGAAACTTTACATTTCTATTAAATAATAACTATTATTTATAAGTATATCATAAAAAGGTCGGAAACGCAATGTTCCTCTTGTACTTCCTGCATAAATCCTGTACAATATCCCTTGGAGAGTGATATAAGTATGCATATCGTAATGGTAGAGCCGGAAATCCCCGGCAATACGGGCAATGTCGCCCGTTTATGCGCAGCCAATCATATTACGCTGCATTTGGTCAAGCCCCTGGGCTTTTCCATTGATGACAAGCATTTAAAACGGGCCGGTCTCGATTACTGGTCGCTCGTCGATGTCCAGATCCATGAGAATTTTCAGGAAGTCCTGGACAAATACAAGGATCATCGCTTTTTTTATTTGACGACGAAATCGGAACAGTGTTATGCCGATATCCAATTCCAATACGATGATATGCTCGTATTCGGGAAGGAAACGAAAGGCCTTCCGGAAGACCTCCTGAAAGCCAATCCGGAACGCTGCTTCCGCGTACCGATGGTCGAACAGGCGCGCAGCCTGAATTTGTCGAATACCGTCGCTATCGTATCGTATGAAGCGATGCGCCAGCTCGGTTTCCCGGGCATGGCCAAGAGCGGCATCGGTATCAAGAATCTTTAGCATTACAGAAATGATGAGGTGTAGAACGTGGAAATTTATGATAAAGCCCATGAGTTAGAGGCAGCTATCAAGGAATGTCAGGAATATAAGGATCTCGTCGCTGCCGGTCAGGAACTGGCCAAAGACGAAAAGACCAAGCATCTGGTCCGCGATTTCCTCATGCTCCAGGCCCAGCTGGCCTATGCCCAGTCTATGGGGGACAAACCGATCCGCAAGAAGATCGACCATCTCAACCAGATGGCAGAGTTCATTAAAAACAATCAGACCGCTGTGGAATATTTGAACCATTATAATAAATGGCAGTCCATGGCTGGCGAAGTGTTCCAGATTATTCAAAATGCAATGGCAGAAGGAATGAGCATCCTTGATCAATAAATATGCACTGACGACTTTCGTCTCCGAATTAAGTATCTCCGTTCCCATGGAACGGATCCTGCTGGACGAACCGATGAGCGAACACACGACCTTTGCCGTCGGCGGTCCGGCTGACGTCCTGATCTTGCCGGAATCGGTCAAGGAAATGTCGCTGGCCATCCGGGCAGCCCGGCGGCTGGACCTGCCGGTCACCGTCCTCGGCGGCGGCTCGAACGTCCTCGTCCGCGACGGGGGTATCCGCGGCGTCGTCATCCAGCTGAACACGATGAAGAAAGTATTGGCTTGCCACGACCGGAAGATCATGGCCAGTGCCGGTTTCATGCTGAAGGACGTCTGTCAGTTCGCCCAGGAAAACAGCCTGACAGGCATCGAATTCGCCTGCGGTATCCCTGGGACCTTGGGCGGTGCCGTCTTCATGAACGCCGGGGCCTACGACGGGGAAATGAGCCACGTCGTATCGCGGGTCCGCACGGTCAACAGTACGGGCGGCGTCCATACGTATGATGCACCGAACCTGGGCTTTTCTTATCGCCAGAGCCGTTTCCAGAAATCCAAGGAATTCGTCGTCGAAGTCGAATTGACCCTGCGCAGCGGCGACCCCAAGGAAATCCAGGCCCGCATGGATGACCTCATGAACCGCCGCCGCAGCAAGCAGCCTTTGGAAATGCACAGCGCCGGCAGTACCTTCAAGCGGCCGCCGGGATACTATGCCGGGACCCTCATCGACCAGACGGGCCTCAAAGGCCTCTCCTGCGGCGATGCCCAGGTCTCGATGAAACACGCCGGCTTCGTCGTCAACACGGGGCACGCATCGGCCCGGGATGTCCTCAACGTCATCCACGAAGTCCAGAAACGCGTCGAAAAGGCTCACGGTGTCCACCTGGAACCGGAAGTCCGCATCATCGGCGAAGACTAAAAATTTAACTCCATCCACTAGTATGGAGTTTGTAGGGGCCGCCCGTGGGCGGCCCGTTAGGGATTTGGGTGATTCTTCTAGCAAACTGGCTGGGAAATCGTACATATTTTGGAGCGGGCGCCCCGCGTGGTGCCCCTACAGAAAAAGGGGCTGTCGCATTAAGCCATTTTGGCTTCGTGCGACAGCTCTTTTTTTCTTTCTTGCAATATGCGAAGGACCTAAAAGAGCGGCGAAGTGCCAACTGCGGTCTGCGAACTGCCTCATATCCATATTGTTTTCTCATAGGAATCATGCTATGATGATATTAGAAAGATACGTGATACGATTTACGTTATGATACCTATTTATAGGAGAAAGCAGGGATAATTATGGATAAAAATGCTATGTGGAACAAGATGATCGGCATCATCAAGCAGGATGTGACGCCGGCGACGGGCTGTACGGAACCGATTGCCCTGGCTTATGCGGCGGCGACGGCGGCCCGGGAATTGGGCGAAGCCGTGCGCTTCGTCGATGCCCGCGTGTCGGCGAATCTGATGAAGAACGGCATGGGCGTCACCGTACCGGGCACGGGGACGCCGGGGCTCTATATTGCCGCTGCCGTCGGCGCCCTCGGCGGGGACGCCGGAGCGGGATTACAGGTCCTGAAGGCCTTGACGCCAGACGTCGTCGCCTTGGGCAAACAGTACGTCGCCGATGGTAAAGTCACTGTGTCCGTCCGGGAAGATACGCCTCATGTCCTCTATGCCGAAGCCGTCGTCTATGGCGAAAACCACCGCGTCCGCGTCGTCATCACCGACGACCATACGAACATCGTCTTCGTGGAAAAGGATGGCCAGGTCCTCTTGGACCAGCGGACGGAAGCGGGGAGCGGGGAAGACCCGAAAATCGCTTTTCTCCATACGCTGACCCTGGCGGATATCGTCGATTTTGCCGAACACGTGCCGCTGGCCGACATCGCCTTCCTGCAGGAGGCGGAACGGCTCAACGACCAGCTGTCGCAGGAGGGCCTGACGGGGAAATATGGCCTGAAGATCGGCTATACCTTGCAGCAGATGGTCGATAAAGACTTATTGTCCGATGATTTGTCCCATCGCATCCAGATCCGCACGGTCGCCGCTTCCGATGCCCGTATGGGCGGGGCGGCTTTCCCGGCTATGACCAATTCCGGTTCCGGCAATCAGGGCATCGCCGCGACAGAACCCGTGACGGTCGTCGCCGATTCGCTCGGTGTCACGCCGGAACGGCGGCTGCGGGCGCTGGCCTTGTCCAGCATGGTCGCCATTTATGCCCACGGCTATCTGCCGAAATTATCGGCTTTCTGTGCTACCGTCACGGCTTCCATGGGGGCGGCTGCCGGCATGGCCTGGCTGCTGGCCGAAAAGGACCCGCTGCAGGTCATCGAAAAGGCCCTGGCCACCATGTCCGGGTCCATCGTCGGCATGGTCTGCGACGGCGCGGCCAACAGCTGTTCCATGAAGGTGTCGGCGTCGGTCCATGCGGCCTATGAAGCGGTCCTCCTGGCCCTCAATGACGTGCGCGTCCAGGGTACGGACGGCTTAGTGGCCAATGCAGCCGAAGAATGTCTGAAGAACGTCGGCCTCCTGGCTTCCCGCGGGATGCAGCAGACAGACGATGAAATCTTAAAGATCATGCTCCAGAAGAATAAAGCTTAGGCAGAAACTATCTGATATTTTACCGCCTGTTGACAATAAATTCAGCAGGCGGCTTTGCATTTCTAAGCAATCCATGCTATACTAACCTAGTTATATACAATCTAATATTTGTTAATGAGAGAGAGGACATTAGATGGAACGCAAAGATATTCGTAATATTGCAATTATTGCCCACGTCGACCATGGCAAAACGACACTGGTCGATGCCATGCTCAAACAGAGCCATGTTTTCCGTTCTAACGAAAAAGTCGAAGAACGTGTCATGGACTCTGGGGATATTGAACGTGAACGCGGCATTACAATCTTGTCCAAAAATACATCTGTCATGCACGAAGGCGTCAAGATCAACATCGTCGACACCCCGGGGCATGCTGACTTCGGCGGCGAAGTAGAACGTGTACTGAACATGGTAGACGGCGTACTGCTCCTCGTCGATGCTTTTGAAGGCCCGATGCCGCAGACGAAATACGTTCTGCGCAAGGCTTTGGAACAGAAATTGAAACCGATCGTCGTCATCAACAAGATCGACAAACCCGGTGCCCGTGTCGCTGAAGTCGAAGACGAAGTACTCGAATTGTTCATGGAACTCGACGCTACGGACGAACAGCTCGATTTCCCTGTCGTCTATGCAAACGGCCGTGACGGCATTGCTAAATACTCCATGGATGACGACAGCGACAACCTCGAACCGTTGTTCAAGACCATCATCAAATACTGCCCGTGCCCGAAAGGCGACGCTGAAGGCCCGCTGCAGTTCATGGTCACGACCTTGGACTACGATGATTATGTCGGTAAAATCGCTATCGGCCGTATTGTCCGCGGCAAGATGTATCCGAACCAGGCTGTCGTCGTCACTGACGGCGAAAGCCAGCGCAAAGCTAAGATTGGCCGCGTCTATACCTATGAAGGCCTGAAACGTGTCGAACAGGATGAAGCCGCTATGGGCGAAATCGCCTGCATCGTCGGCATCCCGGACCTCAAGATCGGCGAAACCGTTACGGACCCGCAGAACCCGGAAGCTTTGCCGAAAATCAACATCGACGAACCGACGCTGTCCATGATTTTCTACGTCAACGACAGCCCCTTTGCCGGCCAGGAAGGGGAATACGTCACCAGCCGTCACCTCCGCGACCGCCTGTTCCGCGAAGTCCAGACCAACGTATCCCTGCGCGTCGAAGAAACCGACAGTGCCGATGCCTTCAAAGTATCGGGCCGTGGCGAACTCCACATCGCTGTCCTCATCGAAGAAATGCGCCGTCAGGGTTATGAACTCCAGATCGGCAAACCGAGCGTCATCACCAAGGAAATCAACGGCCAGAAATGCGAACCGCTGGAAGCCCTCACCATCGACGTTCCGCCTGAATTCATGGGCGCTGTCATGGAAAAACTCGGTACCCGTAAAGCCGAAATGGTCAACATGACCGATATTTCCGGCTACACCCGCCTGGAATTCATCATTCCGGCCCGCGGCCTCATCGGCTTCCGCAGCGAATTCCTCACCGCTACCAAGGGCAATGGCATCATGTACCACGTCTTCCACGGCTATGCTCCCTGGAAAGGCGAAATCCCGGGCCGTACCCGCGGCAGCTTAGTTGCCTTTGAATCGGGCACGACGACAAGCTATGGCATCTTCAACTTGCAGGACCGCGGCACGATGTTCATCAAACCGGGTGAAGAAATCTATCTTGGCCAGGTCGTCGGCGAAAGCAACCGCGACGTCGACATCGACGTCAACCCGTGCAAGAAGAAACACTTGACCAACACCCGTTCCTCCGCATCGGACGAAGCACTCCGCCTCACGCCGCCGCAGGAAATGGGCTTGGAAAAATCCCTGGAATGGATCAACGACGACGAACTCGTAGAAGTTACGCCGAAGAGCATCCGTATCCGTAAAGCCATCCTCGACAAACACGATCGTAAAAAAGCAATGCGCCGTGCGCAGCAGTAAGCTTTTTACTAAAAACTATAAACTGCAAACTTAATACTCAAAAAGAGGGTCTGTCGCACGTAATCGTGCACAGGCTCTTTTTCTGTATGCAAAAATATCATAGCTTTATGGTCATTTTTCAGGGACTGTTTGCTCGGACTCAGAAGCGGCTTTGCCGTAATAGACTCTGAAAATCAGGCGCAGGAGCGCCCAAAGGCTCCCCTTCATAGGAGAGCTGGCCGCCAACGGCGGTCTGAGGGGTTCTTCGGAAGAGGTTGGCATCGGCCACCTGGCCCCTGGCGGGTTCGCGTGCTCCACTCCTCTTGCCGAGAGTGCCATTTGCTGGCGTGCTGAAACTCGCTGCGCTCAAACAAAGCAGCACGCCGGACGCAAATAGCACGCACGGCATCCGGCACGGCCTACCCGGACCGTGCCGGACCGAGGACGTTCCCGCAATGTCACCCACCAGGGGCCAGGCAGCCGTATCCATTAGGGCTGAACAAAAAATCTGAAAAAAACAAATCCGGCTGTCTTCATGCGACAGCCTCTTTTTTTGATGCTTGAATAGTAAATACTTCGTCAGTTGTGATATACTTATTTATAGTAAGTTAATATCACTTATAGTGAGTAAGAATGTATGTAAGGAGATGAATGTCATGAATTTATCTAATACTGCCAAAGTAATCAAGGAATCTGAGACAAGAAAACTTCTTACCAGCAAAGGAAATCAAGAAATAAAAGAAAAAATCCGTAAGGCCTCTCATCTCATGTTTCAACGCAATGAAAAAGCCTATAGGGACTTAGAAAATCGATGAAACACGAGCAAATATTGATAGAAATTATCCTAGAAGATGTACTTGTTATAGAAAAAACGCACTGATAAGTTCCATGAATGGCTTATCAGTGCGTTTTTGATTTGGCGGAGCGGGTGGGATTCGAACCCACGAGACCTTTCGGCCTAACTGATTTCGAGTCAGCCCCGTTATGACCACTTCGATACCGCTCCATAAGGTACTTTACTAGTATAGCATGGTATGCGCTATCCGTCAAGTTTTTTTGCATATTTATTTTTGACAGTTGGTTTACAAAGAAAATGTTGACTTAGAGTGTACTTCAGGTGGTACAATGAAAGTATCTTATTGTTAGGGGGTAAAAATATGGAAAAAGCCAAGGTATATTTCACGGACTTCCGCTGCCGTCCGGGGAAAAATAATTTACAGAAACTGCAGAAGCTCTGCAAGAAGGCTGGTATTGAAAATATCAATTTTGAAGGAAAATTCGTCGCCATCAAGATGCATTTTGGGGAATTAGGCTGTCTGGCTTCGCTGCGCCCGCAGTACGTCAAAGCCGTGGCCGATTTGGTCAAGGAATTAGGCGGCCGGCCGTTCCTGACGGACTGCAATACGCTCTATCCGGGCAGTCGTAAGCACGCTTTGGAACACATGGATTGTGCCAACCTCAACGGTTATAATACGGTCACTACGGGCTGTCAGATCATCATCGGCGACGGCCTGCGCGGCACCGATGAAATCGAAGTGCCGGTCAAGAACGGCGAATACGTCGAAAAAGCGAAAATCGGCCGGGCCATCATGGATGCCGACGTTTTCATCAGCCTGGCTCACTTCAAGGGCCATGAAATGACGGGCTTTGGCGGCGCCATCAAGAATATTGGCATGGGTTGCGGCAGCCGCGCCGGCAAGATGGAACAGCATTCGTCGGGCAAACCGAAAGTTGACGAAAGCAAGTGCAAGAACTGTCATCGCTGCGCTCAGGAATGCGGTTCTGACGCCATCACTTATGAAGATAACGTCGCCCACATCCACGAAGACTTGTGCAAGGGCTGCGGCCGCTGCATCGGCGCCTGTGCTTTTGATGCCATTCAGACTGTCGAATGGGATGCCAATGAAAAACTGGACCGCAAGATGGCCGAATACGCCCAGGCCGTCTGCCAGGACCGCCCGTGCTTCCACATCAACCTGGTCATGGACATTTCGCCGAACTGCGACTGCCATGCCGAAAACGATGCACCTATCCTGCCGGACATCGGCATGTTCGCTTCCTTCGACCCGGTCGCTCTCGACCAGGCTTGTGCCGATGCCTGCATGAAAGCCGCTCCTATGCCCAACAGCCAGTTGTCGGATAACCTGGCTAAACCCGATTGGCAGCACCATCACGATCACTTCCTCGACAGCAATCCTAATGTCGACTGGAAGACGACCCTGGAACACGCTGAAAAAATCGGCTTAGGCACACGGGAATACGAACTCGTCCGCGTCCGCTGATTAAAGCTAACTACTAAAGTTTGAGTTAAAATCTATGATTACTATTATAGCAAGTATATTGCTATAGTGTAATTCCATAAAGGATAAATGTATATTCACGATTCGCCTTTTAGACAGTGGAGTCTATAAATACGCAGGAACTAAACCGGAAGGGGCGCCGGTTTGGTTCCTGCGTTTTTTTATGTGAAGATATACTTCTTAAGAATACGTTACCAAGCTGAAACAGGCCGGTATCCTGACGGGTTATCCCGATGGGAACTTCGACGGCGACCGCATGATGACGCGTTATGAATTTGCTGCCATCGTGTACCGGGCCATCATGGCCGGTGCCGCTTCCAACCCGGCTTTGAGCCAGGACGGCACGCTGGATAAATTAGCGAAAGAATTCTCGCCGGAAATGAAACACATCCGCATCGATACGATTGCCAAAGATAAGAATGGCAAACCGACGATCGAACGAGTCCGCGTCATTCCCGAAGCAAAACAGTAGAGGAGGGGAGTATCATCGCACAGATAGGATTGTCTTTTCGTATCGATTCAGACCTCAAAAAGGAGTTTGAAGCATTTTGCGATGCTGCCGGCATCAGCATGACGGCAGCCATCCATTTGTTCATCAAGACAACCGTCCGGGAACAACGGATTCCCTTTGAAATAAAGGCTTCGAGCAAAAAATAGAATCGAGAGAGTAAGGAGAAAGGGCTTGTCGCACGGCGACAAGTCCTTTCAAGCTGTTAGCAGCTAGGGGTCAGGAGTTAGCAGATATCGTTCGTCATAAATCCCGGCTGGGCACAGGATTCACAGCGGCCTGCGAACTGCGACCGGCGGCCTGCGGGCCACGAGCCCCTAAAAAGCCCTTCACAGGGGCGGCCTATATATGGTATTATATACTGTAAACCCTAAATTATGATTTTTGTGAAAAACGGAGAGAATACATGGATTTTCAGAGCAATCGATTTTATCATATTATTTCTTATGGCTGTCAGGCGAATATGTCTGACAGTGAGCATTATGCCGGTCAGTTGGAGGAGCTGGGCTATCACAATACGGAAGATTTGGATACAGCCGATGTCATCCTCATCAATACGTGTTGTGTCCGCGAAACGGCGGAAGACAAGACGCTGGGGAAAATCGGCGAACTCAAGCATTTGAAGAAGCAGAACCCCGATTTGATCATTGCCGTCACGGGCTGCATGGCCCAGGAATGGCAGGATAAGCTCTTCAAGCGGGCGCCGCACATCGATTTGGTCATCGGTACGCACAATATCCACAAGCTCATCGAGCTCATCCGGGAACGGCGCAGCAAGGCCGACCATTATATGGCTGCCGACATGACCCTGCCGGCTTTCCATGATATGCCGGTCAAGCGCTTCCAGAAATTCTTTGCCTGGATCCCCATCATGAACGGCTGCAACAAGTTCTGCACGTACTGTATCGTGCCTTATGTCCGGGGCCGTGAAGTGAGCCGTCCCATCGACGCCATTGTCGAAGAAATCAAGAAGGTCGCTGCTGAAGGCTACAAGGAAATCACCCTTCTCGGCCAGAATGTCAATTCCTATGGCCTGGACCTCAAGGACGGCACGGATTTCTCCAAGCTCGTCGCCGCTGTCGACGATATCGACGGCATCGAACGGGTCCGGTACATGACCAGCCACCCCAAGGATATGACTTTTGCCATGATCGACGCCATTGCCGACAGCAAAAAGGTCGTCAACCACATGCATCTGCCCATCCAGTGCGGTTCTGACGAGCTCTTGAAGAAGATGAACCGCGGCTACACGGTGGAACATTACCTGGAACTCGTCGACTATGCCCGCAAGCGCATGCCCGACCTGGTCCTGACGACGGACATCATCGTCGGCTTCCCAGGCGAAACGGAGGCCATGTTCGAAGATACGCTGAACCTGCTCAAGCGCGTCCAGTACGACATGGCCTATACCTTCATCTATTCGCCGCGGACGGGGACGCCGGCGGCCAAGATGGAAGACCAGATCCCGCAGGAAGAAAAGAGCCGCCGTCTGCAGCGGCTCATGGATGTGCAGAACGTCTATAGTTTAGCAAAAAATAAAGAAATGGAAGACCACGTCTATGACGTCATCGTTGAAGGGCCGACCAAGAACGATGCCAACTACTGGTTCGGCCGGACGACGGGCAACAAGATGATCATCTGGGAAAATGACGGTTCCGTCGCCATCGGCGATACCGTGCCGGTCCAGGTCGACAAAGGCCAGACGTGGGTCCTCAAAGGTCACTTAGTGCACTAAAGGAAGGTGAGACTTTGGCAGGAAAAAAATTAACGCCTATGATGCAGCAGTACATGGAAGTCAAAGAGCAGTGCCAGGATAAGATTCTCTTTTTCCGCCTCGGCGATTTCTATGAAATGTTTTTTGACGATGCCCTGACGGCGTCGCGCGAACTCGACCTGACCCTGACCGGCCGGGCTGGCGGCAATAAAGAGAAGGTCCCCATGTGCGGCGTACCTTTCCATTCGGCCGACACCTATATCGAACGGCTGGTCCACAAAGGCTATAAAGTCGCTATCTGTGAACAGATGGAAGACCCGAAGCTGGCCAAGGGGCTGGTCAAGCGCAAGATCATCAAGGTCATCACTCCGGGGACGATTACCCTGGAGAATGCCGTGGCGTCGAAGAAGAACAATTACATCGGCTGCCTGACCGAAAGCGATGCCATCCTTTCCATCGCCCTCATGGACGTCACGACGGGCGAATGTTTGTGGGCCGACTGTGCGGCGTCGGTCATGGAAGATTCCCTGTTCGACATCCTGGCCGTCTACGAACCGAGTGAGCTCATTTACGCCCACATGGGGAAGGATATGGATGCCGTCCGCGAATACCTGCGCAGCCACCTGGCCCAGTGTACGGTTACGGAATTTCCTGCCGATGACAGTGTCGATTACCGGGAACAGGCCCGGTCCTATTTCCCGCCGGAAGACTTTGCCGCTGCCTCGGTGGCCGGCGAGTGTATCGGCATGCTCCTGGCCTATGTCAGTGACGTCATGCAGTCCGATATTTCCCACATCAATTCGCTGGAACATATCGATAATGAACGGCGTCTGGTCGTCGATGCGGCCAGCCTGCGCCACCTGGAAATCACGCAGAACGTCCGCGACGGCGGCCGCCGGGGGACGCTCCTCGATGTCCTGGACAAGACTAAGACGGCTATGGGCGGCCGGCTCCTGCGCAAGTGGCTGGAAGCGCCGCTCATCCGCATTGCCGACATTACGCGCCGCCAGGATGCCGTCGAAGATTTCGTCCTCCACGAAATCATGCGCCAGGACACGGCAGACGTGCTGGACCGGATTTACGATTTTGAACGCATCCTGACCCGCATCGAAACGGGGACCGTGAGCCCCAAGGACCTGGTAGCCCTGCGGGAATCGCTGGCCGTCATCCCGCAGCTGAAACAGGTCCTGTCCGGTGCCAGTGCCGACCTCCTGCACAGCCTCAATGACCGCTTGCAGACTCATGACGACGTCTATGACCTGCTCTGCCGGGGCATCAAGGACGAACCGGGCCTGGTCATCCGCAACGGCGGCGTCATCCGCGACGGCTTTTCGCCGGAACTCGATGAAATCCGCTCCATTGCGGCCAACAGTCATGCCTTTTTGCAGGAACTGGAAGAGAAGGAACGGGAAAAGACGGGCATCAAGATGAAAATCGGCTATACTAAGGTCTTTGGCTATTACTTCGAGATTTCCCATGCCAATACCAAGCCCATCCCCGATTACTACGTGCGCAAGCAGACGTTGGTCAATGCCGAACGCTACATCACGCCGGAATTGAAGGAATTTGAAGTCAAAGTCCTGACCAGCCAGGAACGGATGCTGGCGCTGGAATACAAGCTCTTCGGCGATATCCGCCGCCAGATCCAGGGCCATATCCCGGCCATGCAGGAAACGGCCCGGGCCATTGCCTGCATCGACTGCCTGTACAGCCTGGCCTGCGCGGCCTATGACAACCGCTACGTCCGTCCCAGCCTCAATACCAAGGCGACGATTTCCATTAAGGACGGCCGCCATCCCATTATTGAAAAGTATTTGAAAGACGAATTGTTCGTGCCTAACGACGTCACCTTGAACCATGAAGACCATGAAATCCTGGTCATCACCGGCCCCAACATGGCCGGCAAGTCGACGTATATGCGCCAGGTCGCCGTGCTGGTCCTCATGGCCCAGGCCGGCTCCTTCATTCCCGCCAAAGAAGGGTCTATCTGCCCGGTGGACCGCATTTTTACCCGTATCGGTGCCAGCGACGACATCCTCACCGGCCAGAGTACGTTCATGATGGAAATGAAGGAAGTGTCGTACATCCTGAAACACGCCACCAGCCGCAGCCTGCTCATCCTCGATGAAATCGGCCGCGGCACGAGTACCTTCGACGGCATGTCCATCGCCCGGGCTGTCATCGAATACTGCCTGAAGCACATCCACGCCCTGACGCTGTTTGCGACGCACTACCATGAGCTCATCGCCATGGCTGACGATTCGCCGAAAATTAAGAATTATACCGTCGCCGTCAAGGAACGGGGCAAGAACATCAAGTTCCTGCGGCGCATCATTCCCGGCGGGGCCGACCGCAGCTATGGCCTGCACGTCGCCCGTCTGGCCGGGCTGCCCGAAAGCCTGCTCAAGCGGGCCGACGTCATCTTGGAAGACTTGGAAAAGAACGGCGGAGCACCCGTCCCGGCCAAGGCGCCTGTGAATCCGGCGCCGTCACCCATGGGAGACAGCCTCTTTTCCAGTCCCGTCATCGACAAGTTGCTCAGCGTCGATGTCAGCAGTATGACGCCGATTGAAGCGATTTCTTTCTTATATAATCTGCAAAAAGATGCCAAAGAAGGAAGTGGGATCCAGTGAGTTCAATCATTCATGTCTTAGATGAAGCAACGCGCAATAAGATTGCTGCCGGCGAAGTCGTCGAACGGCCGGCATCGTGCATCAAAGAACTCGTAGAAAATGCCATCGATGCCGGTGCCCATGCCATTGAAGTGGAAATCGCCGACGGCGGCCAGTCCTATATGCGGGTCACTGACGACGGCTGCGGCATGAGTCCGGAAGATGCCCATAAGTGCATCATCCGCCACGGTACGAGCAAGATCAGTTCCGTCGAAGATATTTTTGCCATTACGTCTTTAGGCTTCCGCGGCGAAGCCGTGCCCAGTATCGCCGCCGTATCGCACATGCAGATCACGACGCGCCAGGCCAGCGATGACTTTGCGACGCACCTCATCCTCGACGGGGGCGAAATCACGGCAGAAGACCAGGCCGGCGCACCGGTCGGGACGACGATGGAAGTGAGCGACCTCTTTTACAATACGCCGGCGCGGCGCAAGTTCCTCAAGAGCGAACGGACGGAAAGTTCGAAAATCTCTGAAATGGTGACCAAACTGGCCCTGGCCAATCCGGCCATTGCCTTTACTTTTACCAATAACGGCCGGACGACAATGAAGACCGGCGGCACCGGCGATTTGCGGGAAACCGTTGCCAATATCTACGGCGCCAACGTCGCCCGCGATGTCTTTGCCGTCACTGCCGACCAGGACGGTATCAGCCTGGAAGGCTATGTAGGCAAGCCGTCGGTCTTAAAGAGCAACCGCAACTGGCAGACGTGCATCGTCAATCACCGCATCGTCCATAATCCCTTGATGTTCAAGGCCATTGACAATGCCTATCATGCCATGCTGCCGAAATCGGGCTATCCCTTTGCCATGCTCCACCTCCACGTCGACCCGGCGACGATTGACGTCAACGTCCATCCGGCTAAGACGGAAATCAAATTCTCTGATGAACAAGCCGTCTACCGCGCCATCTACCACAGCATCGTCACGGCCCTGGTGGCCCAGGAAAAGCCCGAAGCCATCGCCAAGACCATCGGTGATGCTGTAGGGGCCGTCCCAGAGGGCGGCCCGCAGCAAGTCCATGTAGGGGCGCCCACGTGGGGCGCCCGCTCGCAGGAGAGTGGCCAGGCAACCTCTGTAGGGGCCGTCCCAAAGGGCGGCCCGCAGCAAGCCCATGTAGGGGCGCCCACGTGGGGCGCCCGCTCGCAGGAAAGTGGCCAAGCAACCTCCGTAGGGGCCGTCCCAAAGGGCGGCCCGCAATGGGAAAAGGCAACCTCTCAGTCCGCTACGCGGACAGCTCCCCTATCAGGGGAGCCTCTTGCGGATGGTTCTTCCTTGTTTTCCCAGGCTTTGGCCCAGCATGGCCAGGGCGGCCCGTCGGAAGCGACGTCGGTCGTTTCCGAGGCGTCAGCGCCTAAAATCGTCTTTGACGGCGATGACGACGTCTTCATTCCCTTAGGGGAAGTGGCGGACTGCTTCATCATTGCCAAGAAGGGTCAGGATTTATACATCGTCGATCAGCACGCGGCTCATGAACGGATCCGCTACGATACGTTCTGCAAGCGTGTCGAACGGATGCCGAGCCAGCAGTTGCTGACGCCGGAGTTCGTCGAAGTCGACAACGAGGATATGACGCTCTTATTGGAACGGCAGGATGTCTTCAACGACCTGGGCTATACCTATTCCGAAGCCGGGCCGACGACGCTGCGCGTCGAAGAAGTGCCCTGCGATTTGCAGACCAGCGATATTGCCGATTCTTTAAAGGATATCTGCCTGCTCCTGCATGACCAGAAGGAACCGGATAAAGCCATGGTCCGCCATCGTTCGCTGGCCTATCTGTCCTGCCACGGTGCCGTCAAGGCCGGAGACAGCCTCAATATCCGCCAGATGAAGCAGCTCCTGGATGATTTGTTCCATACGGAAAAACCCTACGTCTGCCCTCATGGCCGGCCGACGATCATCCGCTTTACGCCAAAAGAATTAGCGCACTTATTTAAACGGACATGACTCATATGATTTACGTCGTGCCTTCATTGAAGGCCAAAGAAAAATTACAATGTGAAGGGAAAGCCTGGGCCGAAAGCCAGGGCTTTGCCTATGTGCCGCGGGGAAAGCGGACCATACAGGATTTGATGGATGAATACGGCGAGGATTTCCTCGTCTATTCCTCACGGGGGCCTCAGATAGACCGCCCGGAAGGCAGCCATTTCTTCAGCCTCAACATGGCTGAACTGCGCATCCAGAACCTGCGGAAAGGCCAGCGCGACCATCTCCTGGAATCCCTGATGGGGGTGAAGGAGTACGACCTGCGGCCTGCAGCGGCACAGCCGCCCATTTCCGTCCTCGATTGTACCTGTGGTTTTGGCGCCGATGCGGCCGTCGCCTCTTTCGGTCTGCCGGCTGGCTCCCGCGTCGATGCCCTGGAAGTATCGCCTTTGCTGGAAGCCGTTACGGCCTGGGGCTTTTCCCACTTTGTCCATAAGAAAGACGACGTCACGGCGGCGCTGCGCCGGATTTCCCTGCGCTGTGGCGACTATCGCGATTATCTCTTATCCGATGACGGGCCTGTGTACGACGTCCTCTATTTCGACCCCATGTTCCAGCGGCCTGTCGAGGCGAGCTGCCAGTTCCAGCCCGTCCGGGCCATCATGGAACACGGCGGTCTGACGCGGGACCTCATCGAACGGGCGCTGCAGAAAGCCCGGCGCCGGGTGGTCATCAAAGAACGGGATTTCCGCCAGCTCTGCCGCGATTTCCCGGATGTTGCCTTATATGGCGGCAAATACAGCCGCATTGGCTATGCCGTATTGGAGTGTGATTCATGGAAAAAGTAATTGCCATCATCGGTCCGACGGCGGTCGGCAAGACGGCCCTCAGTTTTGCCCTGGCCGAACACTACGGGACCGACCTCATTTCCGGCGACGCCTACCAGATTTACCGCCATATGGATATCGGTACGGCCAAGCCGACGGCGGACGAACTGGCCCGCTATCACCATTATCTCATCGATATTGCTGAGCCCGACGAACCCTATTCGGCAGCCCGCTTCTGTGATATGGCGGGAAAGGCCATTGCCGAAGTCAACGGAAAGGGGAAGATACCCATTCTCGTCGGCGGTACGGGCCTATACGTCCAGTCCCTTCTGGAAGGCTATGATTTCCAGACGGCCCGCATGACCGAAGCCGACAAGGAAGCGGCCCAGGCGCGGATCGACGCTCTCAGTCAAGAGGAACTGAAGGCCTATATCGAGACAGAAACGGACTGGCAGCCGCCGGACTGGCACGAGCTGTTTTCCAACACGCACCGCCTGACCCGCCTGGTCAGCGCCATCGAGCAGGGCGAAGGAAAATCTTTCGTCCGGGCCGGCAAGGCTCGGGATGTAGTCTATGACGCTTACGTCATCGGTCTGCGCCTGCCGCGGGATGTCTTGTACCGGCGCATTGAAGAGCGCGTCGACGCCATGATTGCCGCCGGCTGGGTTGATGAAGTGCGGTACCTGCTGGACAAGGGCATCCCGCCGGGCTGTCAGTCCATGAAGGCCATCGGCTATCAGGAACTGGCCCTGTATCTCCAGGGACAGATGCCCCTCGATGACGCCGCAGCCCGCATCAAGACCCGGACGCGGCGCTTTGCCAAACGCCAGCTCACGTGGTTCAAACGCATGCCCTATATCCACTGGTACGACAAGGACCAGTACGATGGAGAAGAAGCATTGATACAGGCTGTGCTGGGGGATGTGCCTTTCCCATGACGGGAAGGCGCAGGCGGCAAGTAGAAAAGCAACCTCCGTAGGGGCCGTCCCAGAGGGCGGCCCGCAGCTGACAGCTCTCCTATGAGGAGAGCCGAAAGCCTCCCCTGATAGGGGAGGTGCCGTAAGGCGGAGAGGTTTCCTTCAGCGACCTGCGACCTGCGAAACAGCGGACTGTAAGGAAAAAAGCAATCTCCGTAGGGGCCGTCCCGGAGGGCGGCCCGAAATGAAAAAAGGTCCTGAACGGTATAGCGTCTCATTGTCTGGAAGAACCTCTCAGTCAGCAGAGCTGACAGCTCTCCTATGAGGAGAGCCACTAGCCCCTAACCCCTAACTACTATTCACTAACCACTAGCCACTAACTTACACATTCATTATAGAAAGGAATCATGACATTGTCTTTGGATTTAGAAACATTACGAAAAGAAGCGCTGGCCGAATGTGCGGACCAGTTTGAACGCATTGATACGAGTTGTCTCCATAATACGGCGAAAGTCCTGGCCGCTTATAAGGAAGCCCAGATTTCTTCGTACCAGTTTGCCGGTACGTCGGGCTATGGCTACAGCGACATGGGCCGGGAAAAGCTCGATGAAGTCTTTGCCCGCGTCTTCAAGGCCGAAAAGGCCATTGTCCGGCCCCACTTCGTATCGGGGACCCATGCGCTGGCGACGGTCCTGCTGGCCCTGTTGCAGACCGGCGATCTCATGATGAGCCTCGTCGGGGCGCCTTATGACACGATGCAGGGCGTCATCGGCTATGCCCATGAAACGCCGCACTCTTTGAAGGAAAAGGGCGTCCGCTATGAGGAAGTCCCCTTGAAGGACAACGCCTATGATTTGGCCGGCATTGAAGCGGCCGTCGCCGAAAAGCAGCCGAAACTGGTCCTCATCCAGCGTTCCCGCGGTTACAGCACGCGGGCATCCTTGACGATTGATGATATCCGTTCTATTATTTCCGTCGTCAAGAAGGTCAGCCCCAAGACGATTTGCTTCGTCGACAACTGTTATGGCGAATTTGCTGCTGAAGAAGAACCGATTGAAGCCGGTGCCGACATCATCGCCGGGTCGCTCATAAAGAATCCCGGCGGCGGCATTGCTCCCACAGGCGGCTATATTGCCGGCAAGGAAGAACTGGTCCACGCCGCAGCCGACTACCTGACGGCTCCGGGCCTGGGCGACGAACTCGGTTCCTATGCAGCCGGCTACCGCCTCTTTTTCCAGGGCTTCTTCATGGCACCGCACGTTACGGCTCAGGCTATCAAAGGGGCCGTCTTTGCAGCGGCTGTCTTTGAAAAGATGGGCTTCAAGGTCTCGCCGGCCGTCCAGGACCCGCGCGTCGACCTGATCCAGACCATTTACCTGGAAAACGAACAGAACATGTGTCTCTTCTGCCAGGGTATCCAGTCCTTCTCGCCTGTCGACGCCCACGTCACACCCATTCCCGACGATATGCCGGGCTATGCCGATAAGATCATCATGGCCGCCGGTGATTTCGTTCAGGGTTCGTCTATCGAATTGTCGGCCGACGGCCCGATCCGCGACCCGTACATGATTTATCTCCAAGGCGGCATCGTCTTTGAACACAATGTCCTGGCCATCCTCAGCGCAGCCCAGTACATTGCCGAACACCGGGAAGGAGCCGCTCATGATTAAGGAAGTCCTCGTCGTCGAAGGCCGGTCCGATGTCGCCCGCATCCGGGCCAGTCACATCGACGTCGATATGATTACGACAGATGGTTTCAATTTGAAGCCTCACACGCTGGAACAGATCCGCTGTGCTTATGAAAAGCGGGGCATCATCATCCTGACCGACCCCGACCGGGCCGGCGAACAGATCCGCAAGTTCCTGACCGACCGCTTCCCTAATGCCAAACACGCCTTTATCCCCAGGAAAGATGCCATTGCCAACAACGACCTGGGCGTCGAACAGGCCTCGCCGGAAGCCATCCGCCTGGCCTTGTCCAAAGTCCGCTGTGCGACGTATGAACCGCAGGCGACCTTTACCATGCAGGACATTTCCGCTGCTGGCCTCAACGGGACGCCTGATGCGGCCGACCGCCGGGCCGAAGTCGGCGCCATCCTGGGTATCGGCTATGGCAATGCCAAACAGTTTTTGAAACGCTTGAACCATTACGGCGTCACCCGTGACGAATGGGATGATGCCCTCCGTCAGATCCACGAGGTGAAATAAATGAAAGAAGTCGACTTGTCCAATCCCGACGTCGTCCGCTACGTCGTCAAACGCTTTGGCCTGCGCATGAATAAGAAACTGGGCCAGAATTTTCTCATCCGTCACGCCGTCGTCGACGACATTGCCGACGCTGCCGAAATCGGGGAGGGCGATCCGGTCCTGGAAATCGGGCCGGGCATCGGCACCCTGACCCAGGCCCTGGCCGAAACGGGCGCAGCCGTCACGGCTGTCGAACTGGACGACCATCTGTTGCCCGTCCTCGACAAGACCTTGGAACACTATGACAACGTGCGCGTCGTCCACGGCGACATCCTGCGCATCGACATTGAAGAAGTCATGAATCACCAGCCCTTCACGGTCTGTGCCAATCTGCCCTACTATATCACGACGCCGATCATCATGAAGCTCCTGGAACAGAAGCTACCCATCGAGCGCATCGTCGTCATGGTCCAGAAGGAAGTGGCCGAACGCATGGTAGCCGAACCGGGCCATAAGATTTACGGGGCTCTGTCGGTGTCGGTCCAGTACTATACGCAGCCGCAGATGCTCTTTGAAATCTCGCCGAAATGCTTCATGCCGGCACCGGAAGTCACGTCGGCCGTCGTCGCCATGGACGTCCGCCAGCAGCCGCCTGTCGATTTAATCGACGAAAAGCGCTTCTTCCAGGTCGTCAAAGCGGCCTTCCAGCAGCGCCGCAAGACCTTTTCCAACGCCTTGAAAAACACGGGCATGAGCAAGAAACAAATCGCCCAGGTCCTGGAAAAAACAGGCATCGACGGCAAACGCCGCGGGGAAACACTGTCTCTCCAGGAATTCGCCGACATCGCCAACGCCTGGAGCGAGATTATTCGTGGCTAGTGGTTCGTAACTGGCCTTTCCTGATAAGAGAGGTGCCTGGAGGGCATTTGTAGGTGCTCGCTGTAAGACGTTTGTAGGGGCTCGCACGTGGCGAGCCCGCCAGGTATATGTGGGATTTTCCGGCTCGGTGAGTGTGTTTTCAAATACCAAGCGGGCGCCCCACGTGGCGCCCCTACAAAAAAGGACCTGCCGCATTGCGGCAGGTCCTTTTTCTCAATCCTTGAAATAAGGCTTGAATACGGAACGATTCGCTTCTTTATGTTGTTTGTTTTCACGGCGCTGGTTGTTGTTGCGATTGCGGCGGTCTCCACGGCGGTCGTTGCGGTTGTAGCGGCGGTTATTGCGGTCGCCGCGGTTGTTGCGGCTGCGGAGCGGCGCTTCTTCGGTAATCTTGACCGGTGTCGTGTCCGGTTCCTTGGTCAAGAGCTTGATGGCTGCGGCTACCAGAGCGGCCGAGTCGTAGTTGGACAGGAGTTCTTCGGCATTTTCTTTATACGTCCCGAAGTTGCCTTCTTCTGTCGTCGTGATCAGGCTGCGGATGGCGGCCTGCTGGGCGCCTTCCAGGGCTTCCGAGAAGGTCGGGGCCTTGCGGCGGGTGATGCGGCGCTTGATGAGGCGTTCGATGGTCCGCAGGTGTTCCATTTCGCGGGGGATGACGAAGGTCGTCGCTTCACCGCTCTGGCCGGCACGGCCGGTACGGCCGACGCGGTGGACGTAGCTTTCCGGGTCCTGGGGCAGGTCGTAGTTGAAGACGTGGGTAACGCCGCTGATATCGAGGCCGCGGGCGGCGACGTCGGTAGCGACGAGGATGTCGATGGTCTTTTCACGGAACTGGCGGATGACCGTATCGCGCTTGGCCTGGGTCAGGTCGCCGTGGATGCCTTCAGCCGAGTAACCGCGCTTCTTGAGGGCTTCCGACACTTCGTCGACGCGGCGTTTGGTGCGGACGAAGATGATGGCCAGGTCCGGTTCCTGCAGGTCCAGGAGACGGCAGAGGATGTCGAATTTCTGGCGGTCCGGCACTTCGATGTAGGACTGTTCGATGAGGTCCATCGTGACTTCTTTGGCCTTCATGCGGATGATGAGCGGGTCGTGCAGGAACGTTTCTGCCAGCTGCTGGATCGGCTTGGGCATGGTAGCCGAGAAGAGCAGGGTCTGGCGCGTATTCGGCGTAGCGGCCATGATGAGGTTGATGTCATCGATGAAGCCCATGTCCAGCATTTCGTCGGCTTCGTCGAGGACGATGGTCGTGATGTGGCTCAAATCGATGGTGCCGCGTTTCATGTGGTCGATGAGGCGGCCCGGCGTGGCGACGATGATCTGCGGGCATTTGCGCAGGCGGCGCAGCTGGCGTTCCATATCCTGGCCGCCGTAGATCGGCAGGGCCTGGATGTTGGTGAACTGGGCCAGGTGGTTCAGTTCTTCGGCAACCTGCATGGCCAGTTCACGCGTCGGCGACAGGACGACGGTCTGGATATCCTTGGACGGTTCGGCTTTCAGGATTTTTTCCAGGACCGGGATGCCGTAGGCTGCGGTCTTACCCGTACCGGTCTGGGCCTGGCCAATCATGTCGCTGCCGCTCATGGCGATGGGAATCGATTCAGCCTGGATCGGTGTGGGTTCTTCAAAGCCCATTTCATTCAGGGCACGGATAATGACTTCGCTAATATTCAAATTTTGGAATTTTTCTAACATGTACTTCCTCCTTGTTGTGTAACTTATTTATTATAGCATTAATAAGGGGAAAAAGATAGGGGGGAGGCGACGCATCCTGCAAAGAATCGTTACATGTAAAGATAAACGTTAAACCCGTCTTCACGGCATTTTATTAAATAAAGTATCACGTTTAAGCTAAAAATATTTGGAAAAGTTCTGGAAAAAGCCTTGCAAATTACAAAAGGGTATGATAACATACAAAACGTCAACAGACAAACAATCCAAAATAAAAAATGCGTTGAAGAGAACTAGTAAGTTCCGGAATGTTTCCAGAGAGCTGCCGGATGGTGTGAGGCAGCAGCGGCACGGAACAGAACTCATCTCTAAGCAGCTCGCTGAAACGAAAGGAGTAGGTGGAGCCGGGGCCTGGCCGTTAACAGACAGGAGGGTATCGACGTATGTCCGTACCTGTTGAGAGCCTATCTTCGGATAGGAATTAGAGTGGTAACGCGTAAGTATAATCTTTCGTCTCTTTTCGAGATGAAAGATTTTTTTTTATTTTGATTGTGTAATGATTTATTTTAAATTTATTTCATGATCATAGGAGAGATGCAGTATGAAAAACGTAGAACATTATAAAAAAGGTTATTTTATGCCCCCTGTTGTCGATATGTCCTGGGCCCAGAAAGAATATCCCGATAAAGCGCCCATTTGGTGCAGCGTCGATTTGCGCGATGGCAACCAGGCCCTCATCATTCCTATGAGCCTTGAAGAAAAGATTGAATTCTATAAAGTCTTGGTCGCCATGGGCTTCAAGGAAATCGAAGTCGGCTTCCCGGCTGCGTCGGAAACGGAATTTGAATTCCTGCGCTACTTAGTCGACCACGACATGATTCCCGATGACGTCACCGTCCAGGTCCTGACCCAGGCCCGGGAACACATCATCCGCAAGACTTTCGATGCCCTGAAAGGCGTCAAGAACGCCATCGTCCACGTCTACAATTCCACGTCCTTCGCCCAGCGCCAGCAGGTCTTCCGCAAATCGAAGGAAGAAATCAAACAGATTGCTGTAGACGGTGCGAAATTGTTACAGCGCCTGACCGACGAAGCCGGTGCCAACTTCCGCTTTGAATATTCGCCGGAAAGCTTCACCGGCACGGAACCGGAATACGCTCTGGAAGTCTGCAACGCCGTCCTCGATGTCTGGAAACCGACGGCTGACCGCAAGGCCATCATCAACCTGCCGTCGACGGTCCAGATGTCCATGCCTCATGTCTTCGCTTCGCAGATCGCCTATATGTCGCAGAATCTGAAATACCGCGACAACGTTATCTTATCGGTCCATCCCCACAATGACCGCGGTACGGGCGTCGCCGATGCTGAAATGGCCATGCTCGCCGGCGCTGACCGCGTCGAAGGTACGCTGTTCGGCAATGGCGAACGGACGGGCAATGCCGATATCGTCACGATCGGCATGAACATGTATGCCTTAGGCGTCGACCCGGGCCTGGATTTCTCGAACATGCCCAAACTGGTGGAAACGTATGAACGAGTGACCCACATGCATGTCCATCCGCGTCAGCCTTATGCCGGCCAGCTGGTCTTCGCCGCTTTCTCCGGTTCTCATCAGGACGCCATCGCCAAGGGCATGCACTTCCGCAAGGAAAACAACGAACAGTACTGGACCTGCCCGTACCTGTACATCGATCCGCATGATGTGGGCCGCACGTACGATGCCGACGTCATCCGCATCAACAGCCAGTCCGGCAAGGGCGGCGTAGGTTTCGTCATGGAACAGAATTACGGCATCGACATGCCGAAGAAGATGCGCGAAGACTTTAGCTACTTCGTCAAGGAAGTATCGGACCACAAGCATCAGGAATTGAAACCGGCCGAAATCTACGACGCCTTCCAGAAGAACTACCTCAATGCCGATACGCCGCTGAAAGTCGAAGACTTCTCGCTCAAGAAGAAAGGCGATAAATGGGTCGGCAAAGTCCTGGTCCGCGCCAACGACGAAGAAGTCGTCCTCGAAGGGGCCGGCAACGGCCAGCTGAATGCCGTCAGCAATGCCGTCTGCAAGGCCTATGGCATCGAGTTCAGCAACCTCGTCTACAGCGAACACGATTTGGACCGTGACTCCGATTCCCGCGGCATCGCTTACTTCGGCCTGACCGATAAAGAAGGCCATACGACCTGGGGCGCCGGCGTCGATACGGATACCATTACGGCTTCCATCTTCGCCTTCATGACGGCCATCAACCGCATGGACGGCATGGCTCAGCGCGTCAAGTTCCGGGCCCTCAAATCCACGCCGGATACGATTACGGCTTTCAAAGCCACGTCGGGCCAGCATTAAAGTATGATGTTTGATGTGAGGGGAGTGTAATTGAAAGCCACTCACATCGAACTCAAGCATGATAGAAACTTATCTGTATTGGATTTTAGTGAAATAATAAGGAGTGTATATACATATGGGTATGACGATGACGCAGAAAATCCTGGTAAAACATGCCGGCGTCGACTCGGTGAAACCGGGTGATTTAATTACTTGTAATCTCGATATGGTCCTGGCCAATGATATTACGGCCCCTCCGGCCATTGCCCAGTTCAACAAGATCGGCAAGCCCGTCTTTGATAAGACCAAGATTTCTTTGATCCCGGACCACTTCACGCCAAACAAAGACATCAAGTCCGCCGGTTTGGCCAAAATCGTCCGCGACTTCGCTAAGGAACACGGCATTACGCATTATTTTGAAGTCGGCCGCGTCGGCATCGAACACGTCCTCCTGCCGGAACAGGGCATCGTCGCTCCCGGTATGCTGACCATCGGCGCCGATTCCCATACCTGTACGTATGGCGCCCTGGGCGGTTTCTCCACTGGCGTCGGCTCGACGGACTTAGGCGTCGCCATGGCTACAGGCAAGGCCTGGTTCAAAGTCCCCGATGCCATCAATGTCCATCTGACGGGCTCCAAACCCGATGACATTACGGGCAAAGACGTCATGCTGACCCTCATCGGTATGATCGGCGTCGACGGCGCTCTCTACCAGTCCCTGGAATTCACGGGCGAAGGCGTCGCCGCTCTGGATATGACCGACCGCTTCACCATTGCCAACATGGCTATCGAAGCCGGTGCCAAGAACGGCATCTTCCCTGTCGATGAACAGACCATAGCCTATGAAAAGGGCCGCGTCCCCGATGGCTACGACATCGTCACGGCTGACGACGACGCCCATTACAGCCGGACTGTCGAAATCAACTTGTCTGAATTGAAACCCGTCGTCGCTTTCCCGCACCTGCCGGAAAACACCAAGGTCATCGGCACCTTCGGCGACATCAAGATCGACCAGGTCGTCATCGGCTCCTGTACCAATGGCCGTCTGGAAGATTTGAAGATCGCTGCGGACATCTTCAAAGGCCATAAAGTCCATCCTGACGTGCGCTGCATCGTCATCCCCGGCAGCCAGCACGTCTACATGGAAGCCATGAAGGCCGGCTACATCGAAACCTTCATCACTGCCGGCTGTGCCGTTTCGACGCCGACGTGCGGTCCCTGCCTGGGCGGCTACATGGGCATCATGACGGCTGGTGAAAAATGTGTCTCCACGACGAACCGCAACTTCCGCGGCCGCATGGGTCACGTCGACAGCGAAGTCTACCTGGCTGGCCCGCAGGTCGCTGCAGCCAGTGCGATTCTCGGCAAGATTGCCGCACCGAAGGAGGTCCGTTAATCATGACATTAGAAGGAAAAGTATGGCGCTACGGCGACAATATCGATACAGACGTAATCATCCCGGCTCGTTATTTGAACAGCTTCGATCCGAAAGGATTGGCCACGCACTGCATGGTCGACATTGACGAAACCTTTGCCGGCAACGTAAAGGCAGGGGATATCATGGTCGGCGGCCACAATTTTGGCTGCGGTTCATCCCGTGAACACGCACCGATTGCCATCAAGGCGTCGGGCATCCCCGTCGTCATTGCGGCCAGCTTCGCCCGCATCTTCTACCGCAATGCCATCAACGTCGGCCTGCCGGCCCTGGAAATCGGCGACGACGTCGAAAAAATCAAAGCCGGCGATATCCTCTCCATCGACCTCGACACGGGGAAAATCGTCGACAAGACGACAGGCGACACCTTCCAGGCGCCGCCCCTGCCGGGCTTCATCCAGGACATTGCCAAAGCCGGCGGCTTGATCAATTACGTAAAGGAGTCTAAGTAACATGGCTAAACATATCGTCGTCATCCCCGGCGACGGAATCGGGGAAGAAATCACGGCAGGTGCCGTTAAAGCCTTAGAGAAAATCGATGAAGTCTGCCACATCGGCCTGACTTTTGAAAAGAAACCGGCCGGCGGCACGGCCTATGACCTCTGCGGTTCGCCCTTGCCGGAAGATACCATCGAAGCGGCCAAGAAAGCCGACGCCATCCTCTTCGGCGCCGTCGGCGGCGACAAGTGGGACAACGTCGACCCGAAACTGCGCCCGGAACAGGCCGTCCTGGGCCTGCGCAAGGCTTTGGGGCTCTACGTCAACCTGCGCCCGGTCAAGGTACCGGAAGTCCTGGCCGAATACTCGCCGCTCAAACCGGATATCGTCACCGGGACGGACGTCCTCATCGTCCGCGAACTCGTCGGCGGCATCTATTTCGGCGACCGCTGCGAATCGGAAATCCACAATGGCGTCGAACGCGCGTGGGACCTGGAAAACTACAGTGTCCCTGAAGTACAGCGCATCAGCACCTTTGCCATGAAGGCCGCCCAGAAGCGCCGCCACAAGGTTACGTCCGTCGACAAGGCCAACGTCCTGGCTACGTCCCGCCTGTGGCGCCGTACGGTCATCGACGTCGCCAAGGATTATCCCGACGTCGCCTTGAACCATTTCTACGTCGACAACTGCGCCATGCAGCTGGCCCTCAATCCGAAGCAGTTCGACGTCATCGTCACGAGCAACCTCTTCGGCGATATCCTCAGCGATGAAGCGGCTGTCCTCGGCGGTTCCATCGGCATGATGCCGTCGGCTTCCATCGGCGAAATGACCAGCCTCTACGAACCGATTCACGGCTCGGCACCGGACATTGCCGGCCAGGGCATTGCCAATCCCTGCGCCACCATCCTTTCGGCGGCCATGCTCCTGCGTTACTCCCTGGATGAAGACGAAGCGGCCGACAAGATTGAAAAAGCCGTCGACGCCGCCCTGGCTGCCGGCTGGCGCACGCCGGACCTCTATAAAGAAGGCTTCAAGAAAGCCGACACCCAGACCATGACCGATGTCATCATCAGTGAAATTCACTAACTCGGTTTCACTAAAAACTGTAAACTGAAAACTTAAAACCCAAAAAGGGCCTGTCGCACGAAGGCTTCTACCATCATGCGAGGGTCTTTTTTGGTCAAAAGCAACCCCTCAGACCGCCTTCGGCGGCCAGCTCCCCTTTAAGGGGAGCCGCTAGCCACTAGCCACTAAAAAAGGGGCTGTCGCATTAAGCCATTTTAGCTTCGTGCGACAGCCTCTTTTTTGTGCTCATATTTGCTCATATTTTTGCTCATATTATAGTATTAGAAAGAGTCACACCTTGAAAGGTCGCGGCGAATAGTGTATGATGAGAAATAGTTTAAGTACATTTTCAGATTTCGTGTACAGCGAGAGGCAGGATGGAGATAGATGTTAGAATTTCCGATTAAACGCACAATCATCATTGATGATACTAAAAAGAAGAAACGAGGCCGCAAGAAAAAAGGCGACGGCGAGAAGACCGTCATCCACGGCACGGTCAATCTGCCCAAGAAGGAACCGCTGAAGAAGCTGGACCCGCTCCCGAAGAACGCCAAGAATCTGGTCATCGTCGAATCGCCGGCCAAGGCCAAGACTATCGAACGCTTCCTGGGCAGCGGCTACAAGGTCATGGCCAGCCGCGGCCACCTGCGGGATCTGCCGCGCAACCAGTTCGGCGTCAATATCGAAGAAGGCTTCGTGCCGACGTATACCAACATGTGGGATAAGCGCAAACTCATTGAAGACTTGCAGAATGAATACATCCGATCGAAACAAGTCTATCTGGCAACTGACCCGGACCGCGAAGGGGAGGCCATTTCCTGGCATCTGGCCCATTTGCTGGAAATCGACCCGCACGACAAATGCCGCATCATGTTCCACGAAATTACCAAGAAAGCCATCCTTGAGGCCATCAAGGACCCGGAACCTATCGACCTCAAGAAAGTCGACGCCCAGCAGGCCCGCCGCGTCCTGGACCGCATCGTCGGCTATAAACTGAGCCCTCTTCTGTGGAAGAAAGTCTGCAAGGGCCTCAGCGCCGGCCGCGTCCAGTCCGTCGCCGTCCGCCTCATCTGTGAAAGGGAAGAAGCCATCAAGGCTTTCGTGCCGGAAGAATACTGGACCGTCAGTGGAACCTATAAGACCGAAGACGGCCTGACCCTGCCGACAGAACTGACCAAGATTGACGGCAAGAAGGCCGAAATCTCGACGCAGGAAGCGGCCGAAGCCATCGCCCACGACCTGACCTGGGAAAGCCGCGGCGAAGACCACGAACCGGATACGATTGTGAAGGTCGAAAAGCGCAAGCGCAAACGCCAGCCCCAGCCGCCGTTCACGACGTCGACGATGCAGCAGGAATGTGTCAGCAAGCTCAATTTCGGCGCCAAGAAGACGATGATGCTGGCCCAGCAGCTCTATGAAGGCCTCGATATGGGCGACCAGGGCCATGTCGGCCTCATTACCTACATGCGTACGGACTCGGTCCGCATCAACGATGATATGGTCCAGGCCGCGCGGGAGTTCATTACGTCGAACTACGGCGAAGAATACATCCCCGACAAGCCCCGCGTCTACAAGACGAAACAGACCAGTCAGGATGCGCATGAAGCCATCCGTCCGACGTCGCTGGAACTGACACCGTACAAGGTGTCGGAATTCCTGTCCCGCGATCAGCTGCGCCTGTATACGCTCATTTGGAACCGCTTCCTGGCCAGCCAGATGGAATCGGTCGAAACGGAACACATGGCCATCATCATCGACAGCGGCCGCTACGAACTGCGGGCTGCAGGCTACAAAGTCCTGTTCAAGGGCTTTACGGAACTCTACGAAGACGCCAAGAAGGACAAGACTCTGGCTGAGCTGCCCCATATTTCGGCCCATACCGTCGTCCACAACCAGGCCGTCACGCCGCAGCAGCATTTCACCCAGCCGCCGGCACGCTATACCGAAGCCAGCCTGATCAAGACGCTGGAAGAAAAGGGTATCGGCCGGCCGAGTACGTATGCGCCCATCATGGATACCATCCAGAACCGCAATTACGTCGAAAAGAAGGATAAACAGTTCGTCCCGACGGAACTGGGCGTCATCATCGTCGATTTGCTGAAGAAATATTTCGCCCAGATCATCAACGTCGGCTTCACGGCCCACATGGAAGAAGAGCTGGACGCCATCGAACAGGGCAAGGACACGTACCGCCACGTCCTCCAGGAATTCTATGACGTCTTCAAGCCGGAAATGGACGAAGCTGAAGAAAAGATGGAAAAAGTCACCATTTCCGGCCAGGATTCGGGTCAGGTCTGCGAGCTCTGCGGCGCGCCGATGGTCTATAAATTCGGCCGCTTCGGCAAATTCCTGGCCTGCTCCAATTTCCCGGAATGCCGCAATACCAAGGCCATCGTCGAAGACCTGGGGATTACCTGTCCCAAGTGCGGCAAGGGGACGCTCATCAAGCGTAAGTCCAAGCGGGGCCGCGTCTTTTACGGCTGCAGCCAGTATCCGGAATGTGACTTCGTCCTCTGGAACCAGCCTGTCGACAAGAAGTGTCCCCTTTGTGGCAGCATCATGATTGTCAAACATTATAAAAAAGGACCCGATAAGATTTTCTGTAGCAATGCAGAGTGTGAAAACCATAAAAAAGGTGAGGTAGTGCATGAAGAATAGTGTCTTAATCATCGGAGCCGGCCTGGCCGGATCGGAAGCTGCCTGGCAGCTCGTCCGCCGCGGCATCCCGGTAGAACTCGTAGAAATGCGGCCGGTCAAATCGTCGCCGGCTCACCACACGGAATATTTCGCAGAACTCGTCTGCAGCAATTCCCTGCGGGCAGCGAATATTGAAAACGCCGTCGGCCTCTTGAAGGAAGAAATGCGCCGTCTCGGCTCGCTCATCATGGATGCCGCCGATACGCACCGCGTTCCGGCTGGCGGGGCCCTGGCCGTTGACCGCGTCCCCTTCAGCCAGTACGTGACGGAAAAACTCAAGGATCATCCCCTGGTCACCATCCGCCACGAAGAAGTGACGGAATTGCCGGACAACCAGATCTGCATCGTCGCCAGCGGCCCCCTGACCAGTGACGCCTTGGCCGATACCATCCGCCGCCTGACCGGGGAGGATTACTTCCATTTCCACGACGCCGCCGCGCCTATCGTCGCCGTCGACTCCCTGGATATGACTAAAGTCTACCGCGCCGCCCGCTACGGCAAGGGTGGGGCAGACTATCTCAACTGCCCTTTCACCAAAGAAGAATACGGAGCTTTCTGGCAGGCCCTGACGACGGCTGAATGTGCCGAACTCCACGACTTTGAAAAAGACGACAGCGTCTTTGAAGGCTGCATGCCCATCGAAGTCATGGCCGGCCGCGGCATCGATACCATGCGCTATGGCCCCATGAAGCCTGTCGGCCTGGAACTACCCGGTACAGGCGAACTGCCTTATGCCGTCGTCCAGCTCCGCCAGGATAACGGCAGCGCCACGCTGTACAATATCGTCGGTTTCCAGACCCATCTCAAGTTCCCCGAACAGAAGCGGGTCTTTTCCATGATTCCCGGCCTGGAACACGCCGAATTCGTCCGCTATGGCGTCATGCACCGCAATTCCTATATCAATTCGCCGGAACTGCTCCTGCCGACGCTGCAGCTGCGCAAACAGCCGAACCTGCTCTTTGCCGGCCAGCTGACCGGCGTCGAAGGCTACCTGGAATCGGCAGCCATGGGCCTGTTGGCCGGTGTCAATGCGGCCCGCCTCCTGCAAGGGGAAGACGGCCTGACCTTTTCCCGGCGCACGGCCATGGGCGGCCTGAGCCAATATATTTCCAGCGGCCCGAACGACCATTTCCAACCGATGAACATCAACTTCGGCCTCATGGAACCGCTGGGCATCAAGAAACGCATGAAGAAGAAAGAAAAGAACGCCCTGCTGGCACAGCGGGCACTCGATGAAATTGAACAAATGAAAGGGGATTACCCATGTCTGAATTAATGTCTACAGAATTCCACGCTACTACAATCTGCGCCGTCCAGCGCGACGGCAAGACGGCCATCGCCGGCGACGGTCAGGTCACGATGGGCAATGCCGTCATCATGAAAGGGACGGCCCAGAAAGTCCGCCGCCTCTACCACGGCAAGATCATCAGCGGTTTTGCCGGCTCCGTCGCCGATGCGTTCACCTTATTCGACCACTTTGAAGAAAAATTGAACGAACACAATGGCAACCTCGTCCGCAGTGCCGTCGAACTGGCCAAGGACTGGCGGTCCGACAAAATCCTTCACAAGCTGGAAGCCCTGCTCCTGGTCGCTGACAGCCAGCGCATCCTGCTCATTTCCGGCAACGGCGAAGTCATCGAACCGGACGACGGCGTCCTGGCCATCGGTTCCGGCGGCAACTATGCCCTGGCTTCGGCACGGGCCCTCATGCAGAACACGGACTTGTCGGCCCGGGAAATCGCTGAAAAATCCCTGCATATTGCAGCCGATATCTGCGTTTACACCAACCACAACGTCATTGTCGAAGAAATTTAAGAAAGAGGTATTTTCATGGAAAAAACAGAATTGACGCCAAAACAGATCGTGGCGGAATTGAATAAATACATCGTCGGCCAGGGGGAAGCCAAGAAATCCGTCTCCATCGCCCTGCGCAACCGCTGGCGCCGCAAACGCCTGAGTGAAGACATGCAGGATGAAATCATCCCCAAGAATATCCTGCTCATCGGGCCGACTGGCGTCGGCAAGACGGAAATCGCCCGCCGCCTGGCCAAGCTCGTCGGTGCGCCGTTCATCAAAGTCGAAGCGACGAAATACACCGAAGTCGGTTATGTCGGCCGCGACGTCGAACAGATGATCCGCGACCTCGTGGCCAATGCCATCCGCATGGTCCAGGAACAGGAAAGCCAGCGCTATGAAGAAAAGGCCGAAGAAGAAGCCAACAAGCGCATCCTCCAGGTCTTCTGGCCGAAGAAGTCCATCAAGGAAAAAGTCAAGAACCCGATGGACGTCTTCTTCAGCAGCGATGATGACGACGATGAAATGCCGGAAGAACCGAAGCAGCTGGAAGAGCCGAAGTCCGACCGCCGGCAGAAGATGTTTGAAGACATTTGCGCCCATAAGATGGACGACCGGGAAATCGAAGTCGAAGTGGCTGAACAGAACCAGGGCTTCCAGGGCATCCTGACGGGCAATTCGACGGAAGAACTGACCAACAATTTCCAGGAAATGCTGGGCAGCATCATGCCGAAAAAGAAGAAGAAAAAGAAGATGACCGTCGCCAAGGCCCGGGAAATCTTCAAGGAAGAAGAATTGGAAAAATGCCTGGATATGGACATCATCGTCGACAAAGCCATCGAAGCGACGGAAGAATCGGGCATCGTCTTCATCGACGAATTCGATAAGATCGCCGAAAAGGGCCGTTCCAACGGGCCCGACGTCTCCCGCGAAGGCGTACAGCGCGACATTCTGCCCATCGTCGAAGGAGCTACGGTCAACACCAAGTACGGCCCGGTCAAGACAGACCACATCCTCTTCATCGCTGCCGGTGCCTTCCATGTATCCAAGCCGAGCGACCTCATTCCGGAACTGCAGGGCCGCTTCCCGATCCGCGTCGAACTCCAGTCCCTGACGGTCGACGATTTCCGCCGCATCCTGACTGAACCGAACCAGTCCCTGGTCAAACAGTATAAGGCCCTCCTGGAAACGGATGGCGTCACCCTGGAATTCACCGATGACGGCATCGACGCCATTGCCGAATACGCATACCGCGTCAACTTGGAAACGGAAAACATCGGCGCCCGCCGGCTGCACACGATTTTGGAAAAAATCCTCGAAGATGTGGCCTATGAAGCACCGGATATCGACGAAAAGCACATCGTCGTCAATAAAGAATTCGTTTCGGGCAAGCTGAACGACGTCGTCCAGAACGTCGACTTGAGCCATTATATTTTATAAAACGGGGGAAATATGAACCGACCTTATGCGAAATTAACGATTACCAAGAAGGGGGAACGGGCTGCCCGCAGCGGCCACCCCTGGGTATATGGCGAAGAAGTGACCCATGTCGAAGGCACGTACCAGACAGGGGACATCGTCGACGTCTACAGCGACAAAGACCGCTATCTCGGCACGGGCTTTGCCAACGACATTTCTAAGATACGCGTGCGCATCGTGTCGCGCAATGCCAACGACCGCTTCGACGAAGCTTTCTGGCAGCGCCGGGTCAAATATGCCCTGGACTACCGCAAGACCGTCATGGGCGATAAAGACTTCGCCTGCTGCCGCCTCATCTTCGGAGACGCCGACGACATGCCGGGCCTGACCGTAGACCGCTATAACGACGTCCTCGTCGCCCAGACCCTGTGCTATGGCATGGACCAAGTCAAACCGGTCATCTTCAAGGCTCTCGTCGACGAACTGGCCGCCATGGGCGTCACCATCCGAGGCATTTATGAACGGAACGACGTCAAAGTCCGCGAACTGGACGGCATGGAAGAGTATAAAGGCTGGTATCAGGCCGACTTCCTGCCCCAGCCGGGCAGCGTCTTGACGACCATCGACGAAAACGGCATCCTCTACGATGTCGATGTGGAAAATGGCCAGAAGACGGGATTCTTCCTGGACCAGAAATACAACCGCCTGGCTGTCGCCAAAATCGCTGCCGGCAAGCATGTCCTGGACTGCTTCACCCATACCGGAGCCTTTGCCCTCAATGCGGCCAAGGGCGGGGCGGCCAGCGTCACAGCCGTCGACATTTCCCAGGAAGCCGTCGACATGACCAACGAAAATATCCGCCGCAACGGCCTGGAAGACATCGTCACGGCCAAGCAGGCCAACGTCTTCGACCTCTTGACCGATCTGGCCGACCACAAGTGCCATGACTATGATTTCATCATCCTCGACCCGCCGGCCTTCACCAAATCGGGTCATACCGTCCACAACGCCATCCGGGGCTACAAGGAAATCAACTTGAAAGCCATGAAACTCCTGCCCCGCGGCGGTTACCTCGCGACCTGTTCGTGCTCCCACTTCATGCGTGACGACCTGTTCCGCCGGATGCTCCACGACGCCGCCAAAGACGCCGGCGTCCGCCTCCGCCAGATCGAAGGGCGCCAGCAGTCGCCGGACCATCCCATCCTCTGGAATGTCCCGGAAACGAATTACCTGAAGTTCTACCTGTTTCAGGTCGTGTGAGATTGGTGGCTCGTGGTTAGTGGTTAGTAACTCGCTGGTTATCCTCATCGTATGTGTAGTCCCTTTCTCACAGAGAAAACCTTTAAATTTAAAACTATCTGCTAACCACTAACTGCTAGCCACTAACAACTTAAAAGGGCTGTCGCGATGCGACAGCCCTTTTATTATTCCCTAAAATGCGTATGTTTTACCCGCCAGGCGGTCATCTTGTTGAACAGCCAGAAGCCGTAGATGCCCAGCGTGATGATAGTGAAGAACCACCATTTGATGTAGCTGCCGAAGAGCTGCAGGCCTGTTCCATCAAAAGTGAGACGCTGACCGTCGATGATCGTATTGCGGCAGATCCAGCGGCGGAACATGACTTCGCCCCAAGGATAGGCGATGCCGAATGTACAAATCGTAAGGATGACTAAGATGAGGCCATAGCCGATAAATCCGAGTACAGACCCTTCAAATTTCGATTCCCTTTGTAATAACATAACAATCCTCCTTTATGATATATATAGAAATATGATACCATATTTTTTGTTTGACCAATAGGAGGGAAGCATGGTAGAATAAAAAGGTACTTGCGAGTGTGGCGGAATGGCAGACGCACCAGACTTAGGATCTGGCGCCTCACGGCGTGAGGGTTCAAGTCCCTCCACTCGCACCAAAAGGGACTGTCGCATGAAGCTTTGTGCTATCGCGTACAGTCCCTTTCTTTTTCAGGGTTGAAGTTTGATTCATGATAGAGGGCGAGCCTGCTGGAGAAAAATCCACAGCCCGTTCTTGCTGGACCGTGTTTCTTTGCCAACTGCGGCCGAAGGCCTTTATCCTCCATTATGCTTGTGTAAAGATTCACAATATTCCCAATTACTATTGGCAAGACCCCTTCAAGTATGATATACTACGCGTGACACATAAGGCAGGTTCTTTTAAAGCGCCGGGTTGGTACCGGAAACGGGCGGATACTGGCGCGGACCGGCCGTGTTTTTGCGTCTTTAATCGTATTGCGACTTGTATCTTGCGAAAGAGCGAGAACGGAGGAAAAACATGGAAAAACAGAATGTTGCTGGCGTCATGCCGGCACGACGCACTTTTTTGTCGATTCGTCAGTTAACGGTTGCCGGTTTCTTATCGGCGATTACGATTTTTTTAGGCCTCACGGGCTATGGTTTCATCCCGCTGGTCATCATGAACGCGACGATCCTTCACATCCCGACTATCATCGGCAGCCTGACGGCAGGCCGCAAGGTCGGCATGATCGTCGGCTTCATGTTCGGTATCTTTTCCTTTATCCGGTCCTTGCAGGCACCGAGCGCGTTGCTGTTGTTTGCTGTACAGTATAACGTCGTTGCCGACGCCTTCATCTGTATCGTACCGCGTATCCTGATCGGCGTCATCGCCTTTGAATTGTACCGTCATCTGAAAATCCGCGAAGTATGGCGCATCGCCGTCACGGCGGTCTTGACGACGGTCTGTCACACGATTCTCTTCCTCGGTTCCTTTACGGCCATCGTCGGCGTCCCTTATGCCGAAGCACAGGGCATCCCCTTCATGAACGTCATCAACATCATGCTGGGCATCACGGCCGTCAATGGCATCCCGGAAGCCATCGTATCGGGCCTGATCATCACGCCGATCGTCATGGCCTTGCACCGCGCCGGATTGAAAGTCGCGTAAGAAGCGTGTGGTCGTTTCGGCTGTCATGCACATGTGGGTGTATCCCTGCTTGAAGTTTGATGTTTGAAGCGAGGGTTTTTAAATTAAAGACCATCCGCTAGCCACTAGCCACTAGCTGCTAACTACTTAAAAGGGTCTGTCGCACGTGCGACAGGCCTTTTTTTCATTCCATGAAATTAGTTAATGCGAAAAGGGGCGCAATGTGATAGAATATGGAATGATGACTGTTTTGTATAACAGAATATGCGAAAGAAATAGAAAGGATTTGTTATGGCTTCGATTTTTTCTCCATTAACTAAAAATATAGGGATTGATTTAGGGACGTCTACGACCCAGGTCTATGTGGAGGGCCGGGGCATCGTCCTGTCTGAACCGTCGGTCATGGCGACAGATGAACGGAACAGCAAGATGATTGCTGTCGGCCGGGCGGCAGAGGACTTATTGTCCCGGTCGCCGGAAACGGTGAAGCTCCATCGGCCTCTGGTCCACGGCGTCATCGCCGATTACAGTGTAACCCGGACGATGCTGGGCTATATCCTCAGCAAGTGCGTCCGCAGCGTCCAGCGCCTGCGCATCATGATCGGCGTGCCTTCGGCGGCGTCGAATGTCGAAAAACGGGCCGTCATGGAAGCCGTCTATCAGGCCGGCGCCAAGGAAGCCTTCCTCATCGAAACGGCGGCCGCTGCGGCTCTCGGCGTGAATCTGCCCGTCTATGATCCGGTCGGCAATATGGTCGTCGACATCGGCGGCGGTACGACCAATGTAGCCATGCTGTCCCTGGGCGGCATCGTCGTATCCAAGTCGCTCCATCTGGGCAGCCTCGATTTCAATGCGGCCATCAAAGATTACCTGCGCTATCAGTACGATATCGTCACTGACGACACGACGGTGGAAGAGATGAAAGTGACCAACGGCTCAGCTGTCCTGCCCCTGGAAGACCGGGGCTATTACTTCATGGGCCGCGGCCTCGATGACGGCCTCCAGCGGGAAATGGCCATCAAATCGAGTGAGCTCTACCACGTCATCGGCAAGCCTCTCATCAAGATCCTCGACCTGGTCAAGGATGTCCTGCGGGAAACGCCGCCGGAACTGGCCGCAGACATTATGGAACATGGCATCGTCCTCACTGGCGGCGGGGCCAAGCTAAAGGGCATGGACCAGCTCTTCACCCAGGAACTGGGCGTGCCGGTCATGCTGGCTTCCGAGCCGGAACTGGCTGTCGCCAAGGGCACGGGCATTGCCGTCGCTGATCGTGATAAATTATCGGCCCTCATCGAAGGGGCACAGCGTATATATAGGAGGAGATTTTAAAATTGTTTTCGTTCGGTAAAAGAAGCGTCGTCTTCGTACTCATCTTATTCATCGTCATTGCGCTTGTCGGCTGGGCCTGGCGCCAGCGCGATTCCCTGCCGTTCATTACCAAGCCGCTGATGACGATCATGTCGCCTTTTGAATACGGTGCCAGCCGCGTCATGGATTCGCTGACCTCGAGCATCCACATCGTCGACGTCAGCTTGAAGAACCGCATTGAATGGGAATCGCTGGAAAAAGAAAATGCCGACCTCAAGAGCCGGACTGTCGACTACGATGAAGTCGTAGCCGAAAACGACCGCCTGCGGGCGCTCCTCAATTTCAAATCGACCCATAATCAGTACCAGCTTCTGGCTGGTTCGGTCATTTCCCGTGACTACGGCACGTGGACCAACACCATGATCATCGATGTCGGCAGCGGCGAAGGCGTCGAAAAAGACATGCCGGTCATCACGCCGAGTGGTGTCGTCGGCTTCATCAGCGACGTCTATCCGCATTCGTCCCGCGTCCAGCTCCTGACGGACCCGCGGACCAGCATCGGTGCCATCGTACAGCGTCCGGAATCGCGCGTTTCCTCTGTCGTCCGCGGCAACGGCAACGTGCCGACGGAACCGCAGTTCGTCAACATCGCCAAGGATGCGGATATCCTGGAAGGGGATACACTGGTCACATCGGGCTTCGGCTCCATCTATCCGAAGGGCCTGCCTATCGGCACCATCGTATCGATCCATCAGAATGAAAATGATTTCGTAAAATATGCCGTCATTCGTCCCAGCGTCGATTTCTCCAAACTGGAAGAAGTCTTCGTCATCTTGAAGTCGGCCGATACCGGGTCCTATGAAAAACCGGAAGTCACGCCGAAACTCGTACCTCAGACGAATCGCGACAAAGTAGAAGGAATTAAAGGAGCCGCGGCATTATGAAGAAACTGAACTGTGTCATGACAGCCTTCATCGTCTTTATTTTGCAGGCTGCCATCCTGCCTTTTATGTTTAACAGCGTGAGCCAGCCTAACCTCATCTTCGTCTTCGTCGTCCTCATGGCCCTCCATCACGGCCAGCGCATCGGCATCATCACGGCCCTCTTGGGCGGATTTTGTCAGGATGTCATTATCGGCAATTTCTTTGGCCTGCACCTGCTGGTCTATCTCATCGTAGCCCTCATCTGCAGCTACCTCGGCCGCGACATCGACAAGGACCAGTGGGTATTGACATTGCTCATCGTCCTCGGGGCGACCGAAGTCGGCCTGGTCCTGACCTGCGGGTTCCTCTTCCTGGCCGGCCAGTACATCAACATCGCCGCCTACTTGTTGGAATTCAGCATCCCTATGCTTGTTTATCACGGAATCCTGGCCCTGCCGGTGGATCACATCGTCTGGCATCTGCGCCGCGACGATGCCTTTTACGGGTTCCCGGGCTATCGCTGGTAAATAAAGGAGATTTAGTTACATGCTTGAAGCGTTATTGAAAAAGAAGAATCAAGATGGCCGTTTCCGCTACCTCTACTGGATCGTCATCGCGATTTTCGTCATCCTCATCAGCCGGCTGGTCTACTTGCAGCTCTTTGCCGGTGAATATTATTATACCCTGGCCGAAGGGAACCGCCTGCGGGCCATCCCCATTGCAGCCATGCGCGGTATCATGTACGACCGCAACGGCCAGATCCTCGTCGGCTCGCGGCCGAGCTTCATGGTGACCTACGTGCCGCCTAAGGACGGCATGAGCGACGAAGAACTGCAGAAACTGGCCGGCATCCTCAACATGCCGGAAGATAAGCTGCGGGAAAAGGTCCAGAAGGTCAAGAGCTCTTACGTGCCGACGGTCCTGGCCAATGACTTGACCCAGGATATCGTCACGAAAATCGAAGAACAGCGCAACGACCTGCCTGGCGTCTCCGTCGACGTCCAGCCGATCCGCTATTATCCGTACAAGATGATGGCCGCCCAGGTCTTTGGCTACGTCGGCCAGATCGATGAAGAAGACGCCAAGCGCCTGGAAGGCGTCGAAGGCGTATCCAACATCACCCAGATTGGCCGGGCCGGCCTGGAAGCCTATTACGATGACCTCCTGCGCGGCAAGGATGGCGGCCGTCAGGTCGAAGTCGACGCCGCCGGCAGTCCGGTCAAGGAAATGGAACGCAAGGACCCCGTAGCCGGTCACAATATGCACCTGACCATCGACCTCTACCTGCAGCAGGCTACGGAACGGGCCATGGACCGCCAGATCGCCAACGGCATCGGCACCCACGGCATCGCTGCCGTCGCCATCGACCCCAATACGGGCGCCGTCCTGGCCATGGCCAGCCGTCCGGCTTACGACCCGAACTGGTTTACCCGGGGCATTACGGAAAAAGAATGGTCCCTCATCAACGACAATCCCAATCACCCCATGGAAAACCGCGTCATTGCCGGCGAATATCCGCCGGGCTCTACGTTCAAGCTGATCACCGGTTCGGCAGCCCTGGAACTCAAGAAAGTCACGCCTGATGAAATGATCTTCGACAGTGGCCGCCACTGGCTGGTCGACATGCGCAACGCCGGCGGCGAAGCCCTGGGCTGGATCAATTTCGTCGAAGCCCTGGCTAAGTCCGATAACGTATACTTCTACGAAATGGGCCGCCGCGTCGGCATTGACGAACTGGCGAAATACGCCCGCATGTTCGGCATGGGCAAGAAGACGGGCATCGCCCTGCGCGGCGAAGCACCGGGCCTGGTCGCCAGTGCGGAATATAAGAAGAAGAATTTCCACGATGAATGGTACCTCGGTGATACGTTCAACTCGGCTATCGGCCAGGGGTTCCAGCTGGTTACGCCGCTCCAGGCAGCCATGATCGTCAGCGAAGTCGCTAACGGCGGCATCCAGTACCGGCCGTTCATCGTCAGCCGTATCGACAACCTCGACGGCACGCCGTATAAGATTTTTGCACCGGAACAGGTCGGCACCCTGTCCGTATCCAAATCGACGCTGGACCTGGTCCGCGAAGGGATGCGTAACGTTGCTGAAGAATCCGGTACAGCTGGTTCCCTGTTCGCCGGCTTCCCCATCCAGGTCGCTGGTAAGACAGGGACGGCGGAAAACTTCGGCGGTACGGACCATGGCTGGTTCGTCGCCTATGCGCCGTATGAACATCCGCGCATCGTCATCGCCGTCCTGACGGAACAGGGCGGTTTCGGGTCTCTGTCGTCCGGCCCGATTGTCCGTTCCATGCTGGAAGCCTACTTCCACGTCGGTGAATACGCCGAAGGCGCACCGAAGGATAAAGACAAGGACGGCAAAGAAAAGGACAACAAGGCCAATAAGAATGCGCAGGACGGGAAGGACAGCAGCCATCGCGATGGGGCTGAGTCTGACCGATAAGTCTTGATGACGGCCTTATCTCATCAGAAAGGAAAGTGATTTCATGTCCCAGCTCATCGCCATCGCCTCCGGTAAGGGAGGCGTCGGCAAGACCCTGATTACGGCGGCCTTGTCTGTCCTCCTGCAGCGCCGGGACCACCGCGTCCTGGCGGCCGACGCCGACATGGGCCTGCGCAACCTCGACCTGCTCTTCGGTCTGGACGGGTCCATCCATTACGATGCCGCCCAGGCTGCGCGGGGGAAATGCCTGCCCGGCCAGGCTTTGCTGCCGGTCGTGCCGGGACTGGATTTCCTGCCGGCCAGCCAGAAGCGGATCTGGGAGCGGATCGACATCCCGTCGTATCAATATGTCCTGGAGTCCCTGTCCGGGTCCTATGACTATACCCTCATCGACTGCCCGCCCGGCCGCGACGGCGCCTATCAGGCGGCGACGGCCCTGGCCGATGAGATCCTGTTCGTCGTCGAACCGTCGCCGTCGTCCCTGCGCGATGCGGCTAAGGTCATGCAGTACGCGGCCCGGCAGAAGCGCTTTCACTACGACGTCATCCTCAATAATTTTTACGCTGACGGCGTCATCACGCCAGACGCAGCCAAAGCCCGTTTGCAGACCGGCCACGTCGCCGGTCTCTTGCCGCATGATGATGGCATCGACCGGGCTGCCGGGGAAGGGCGGATCACCTGTATGGCTGATTCCCTGCCTTTCTGTCAGGCCCTGTCGGCGACGGCAGACTGGCTGGAAACGGGGAAGGCCATCGAGGAAACGGCTCTGACGGCCCTCTTGCCGAAACACCAGGCCCAGGCCGAAGTCTTACCGGGCCTGTCGCTGCAGCGCCGCCGTCAGGAATGCCGGAATTGGCGCCACTATCGTCGATAGGAGAGAGAAATGTTTATTAAACGAGAATGGAAAAATTTAGATAAAGTCATGCTCATCGTGAGCTTCCTCATCGTCTGCATCAGCCTGTGCATCATCGGCAGTGCGACGCATATCAATAAAGGGGCCATCAACTACGACTTCGTCGCAAAACAGGGGGCGGCTTTTGTCGTCGACTTGATGATCATCCTCTTTTTCAGCCGCTTCGATTATGCGAAGCTGAAGAAATACGCCAAGCCCCTGTACATCATCAACCTGCTCATGCTGGTCGCCGTCATGTTCGTCGGTACGTCGGCCCTGGGCGCCCAGCGCTGGATCCAGCTCGGCCCAATCACGCTGCAGCCGTCGGAATTTTCCAAGCTCATCATGATCATCTGCACGGCATCGATCCTCAGCGACCGCGTAGGCCAGCTCAACACATGGCGCCAGGTCCTGCCCATCGGCCTCTACGTCGGGATTCCCTTCCTCCTGGTCTTGAAACAGCCTGACTTGGGGACGAGTCTCGTCTTCCTGGCCATTACCTTCGGCATGCTCTTCGTCGGCCGCATCAAGATGTCCCTCTTGCGCAACGTCTTCCTGGCCGGCGTCGTCCTGGCGCCCGTAGGCTGGCATTTCCTCAAGGATTACCAGAAGTCCCGTATTACGGTCTTCCTCAATCCCAATGCCGACCCCTTTGGCGCCGGCTATCATATCATCCAGTCGAAGATCGCCATCGGTTCGGGCATGCTCTTTGGCAAAGGCCTCTTCCAGGGGACCCAGAGCCAGCTGAACTTCCTGCCGGAAAACCATACGGACTTCATCTTTTCCGTCATCGGCGAAGAACTGGGCTTCCTCGGCTGCGTCTTCCTCTTGTTCCTGTACTTCATCCTCGTCTATCGCGGCCTCATGATCGCCAAGGACTGCAAGGACAGCTTCGGCATGATGCTGGCGACAGGCGTCGTTTCCATGTGGGCTTTCCAGATCCTGGTCAACGTCGGCATGACCTGCGGCATCATGCCGGTCACGGGGATCCCTCTGCCGTTCATGAGCTACGGCGTCAGCGCCTTGACGACCAATATGATGGGCCTGGGCCTCTTACTGAGTATTTACATGCGTCAGCAGACGATGATTTTTTAACCCGCCGTGAAGGAGGAAATTAATTTGTCACATCCCGTGGAGATCGATCCGATTTTACTGAGCAAAGTCAGCAAGCCGGCCCGCTACGTCGGCGGCGAATGGAACAGCGTCGTCAAGGACCACGATGCCGTCAAACTGACCGTTGCCTATTGTTTCCCTGACGTCTACGAAGTCGCCATGAGCCATCTGGGCCTGCGCATCCTCTATGCGCTCCTCAATGAACGGCCCGATGTGGCAGCCGAACGGGTCTACGCGCCCTGGCCGGATATGGAAGAAGTCATGCGCAGCCAGGGCTATCCGCTCTTTTCCCTGGAAACGAAGACGCCTGTGCGCGACTTCGATATGGTCGGCTTTACGCTCCAGTACGAAATGAGCTTTACCAACATCCTCAACATGCTCGATTTGGCCGGCATCCCGCTCTTTGCCAAAGACCGCGGCGACGACATGCCACTGGTGGCAGCCGGCGGTCCCTGTGCCTACAACGCCGAACCCCTGGCCGATTACATCGACGTCTTTTTCCTGGGCGAATCGGAAGAATCGACGCAGGTCCTGGCCGATACGATCATCGCCTGGAAAGAGCAGGGAAAACCGGGCGGCAAGAAGGGCCTCTTGAAGCAGCTCTCCCAGCAGCCGGGCAACTACGTGCCGTCCTTCTATGAAGCCCAGTACGATGCAAAGGGCGACTTCCAGGGCCTGACCGTCACTGAACCGGGAGCGCCGGCAGAAATCGAGAAATGCGTCGTTTCCGATGTGGAACACGTCTTCTTCCCGACGAAACCGATCGTACCCAACATCGACATCGTCCACAACCGGGCCGTCCTGGAGCTCTTCCGCGGCTGCAGCCGCGGCTGCCGCTTCTGTCAGGCCGGCATGCTCTACCGGCCGGTCCGGGAAAAATCGCCGGAACACCTGGCCGACCTGGCCAAACAGATTATCGCCAATTCGGGCTACAATGAGATTTCCCTCATGAGCCTGAGCTCGGCCGATTATTCCTGCCTGCCCGAACTGGTCGACCAGCTCTTGGACGAATTCAAGGGCCAGAAAGTCAGCGTCAGCCTGCCGTCGCTGCGGGTCGACAGCTTTTCCGTCGATATCGCCAAGAAGGTCCAGCAGGTCCGCAAGAGCGGCCTGACCTTTGCGCCCGAAGCCGGGACCCAGCGCCTGCGCGATGTCATCAACAAGGGCGTTACGGAAGAAGATTTGCTGGCAGCCTGTGAAAATGCCTTTGAAAACGGCTGGTCCACGGTCAAGCTCTATTTCATGATGGGCTTGCCGACAGAAACGGACGAAGATCTGGCCGGTATCGCCGACCTGGCCTACAAGGTCCTCAATCTCTACCGCAAAGTGACCCACAAGAACAACGGCAAGGTCACGGTCTCCGTATCGAGCTTCGTACCCAAGTCGCACACGGCCTTCCAGTGGTTCGGCCAGCTGCCGATTGAAGAAATCGAACGGAAACAGCAGTACATCAAGGGTCTCATCAACGACAAACACATTTCCTACCATTACCACGATGCCAAGACGGGCCGCCTGGAAGCGACCTTCGCCCGCGGCGACCGCCGCATGGGCAAAGTCCTCTACGAAGCCTGGAAACTGGGCTGCAAGTTCGACGGCTGGACGGAAATGTTCGATTACGATATGTGGATGAAAGCCTTCGACCTGGCCGGCATCGACCCCGATTACTATGCCGCCCGGACGCGCAGCCTCGACGAAGCCCTGCCCTGGGACCATCTCAGCAACGGCGCCGCCAAGGCCTATTTGAAGCGCGAATGGCAGAAGGCCTCTCGAGCTGAACTGACTCACGACTGCCGCCGCCTGCCCTGTACGGGCTGCGGTGTCTGCCCGAATCTGGGCGTATCCATCATCGACAGAAAGGAAGGGGACGACCATGGAAAGACTACGTTTAGCTGTTAAGAAAGATGGGGCCCTGCAATTCCTGTCGCACCTGGATTTTGCCCGGGCCGTGCGCTACGTCATCATCCGGGCCAAACTGCCTATCTGTTATTCTGAAGGCTTCAATCCGCATATGAAGCTCAGCTTCGCCTCGGCCCTGGGCGTCGGTGTCTCGGCCGATGTGGAATACCTCGACATGGAACTGGCTGAAAAGCTGCCCGTCGCCGACGTCATGGCGCGCATGAACGCCATGTCGCCCCAGGGCTTTGCCGTCCTCGATGGCAAATACGTCGATGCCAAGGCACCGAAGCTGATGGCCATTGCCAATTACGCCGTCTATACCCTGCGCGGCCCGCTGACGGAAGACCTCAGCCAGGACGGACTCAACCAGATTTTGGCGAAATTCAATGACGCAGCCAGCGTCCTCTATGAAAAGGTGTCCCACAAGGGCAAGCACCGCGTGCGTACCATCGACGTCAAGCAGCACGTCGTCGAAGCCGTCCACGGCCATGTGAAGGACGGCAATGTCTATCTGACTGTCGGCATCTATCAGACCGGCGAAGGGGCCATCAAGCCGTCCCAGGTCTGGGAAATCCTGGGCAGCCAATTCGGCCTGCCCATCCACACGGACATGATGCTGGCCCGGCGGACGGGTATTTTCGTCCGCAAGGAAAACGGTCAGAAATATTCGTTATTTGAGGGATGATCATGAAAGGTACACTCTATTGCGTCGGCGTCGGCCCGGGCGACCCGGAACTGCTGACCCTGAAGGCGCTGAAAATCATCAGGACCTGTCCCGTCCTGGCCGTGCCCCAGAGCAGGACCGGCGTCGTCACGGCCCAGGGCATCCTCTTGAAGGCCCTGGACGGCTGCGGCGTTTCCTTAGAAGATAAAATGGTCATCGCCATGGATTTCCCCATGACCCGCGACGACCAGGTCCTCCAGGGAGCCCATGAGAAAGCGGCGCGCCGCCTGCAGGACGAACTCGACCAGGGCCGCGACGTCTGCCTCATCACCTTGGGCTGCCCGACGGTCTACGCGACCAGCATCTACGTCCACCGCCTCGTCCATGAGGCCGGCTACGACACGGAAATCGTGCCCGGCGTGCCCAGTTTCTGCGCCGTCGCCGCCAAGCTCCAGCAGCCGCTGTGCGAAAAGGATGAAGCCCTCATCGTCATCCCCGGAAACAATGCACACCGCAAAGAACTGCTGGCCCTGGAAGGCAGCAAGGTCATCATGAAGCCCTCGGGACGGCTGGCACCAATCCAGGAGGAACTGCGGGACCTGCAGCTCCTCGACAAGGCGTCGATGATCGAACGCTGCGGCCTGCCGGGAGAACGGGTCTATGAAAAAGCGGCTGACGCCAAAGAAACGGGTTATTTCGCCGTCTTGTTAGTGAAATAGCCTGTCTGCGATTACCAATTTGCCCGCACAGGAGGAATGAGAAGATGAAAACAATCGTAGGCAATGTCATGCCAGAAGAAACGCGCATGGCTATCCTGGAGGATGGTCGTCTTCGTGATTTCGCTGTCGAACGCAATGATGACATGCACATTGTCAACCATATCTATAAAGGGACGATTCAGAACATCCTGCCGTCCCTGCAGGCTGCCTTTGTCAACATCGGCCGCCGCAGGAACGCCTTCATCTATATGGGCGACATGTTCCCGCGGGCGGCGTCGAAGGAAGAAATCCAGCAGATGCACCTCTCCGTGGGCCAGTCCGTCCTGGTCCAGGTCATCAAGGACGAACAGGGCATGAAGGGGCCGAAAGTCACGGCCAATATCAGCCTGGCCGGCCGCTACGCCGTCCTCATGCCGACTGTCGATTACATCGGCGTGTCCAAGAAAATCCGCGATGAAGAAGAACGCAACCGCCTGCGCCGCATCGTATCGGAAATCAAGCCCGACGGCATGGGCCTCATCATCCGGACCGTCGCCAAGGGCGTTTCCCGGGAAGAGCTCCTCAAGGACCTGCAGTATCTCCTGGGGACGTGGGACAGCATCCTCCAGCGGTATAAGCGGTCCCGCAAGCCGACCCTCTTATACCGCGAAGCCGACCTGGTCATGCGCATGATCCGCGACCATTTCACGGCCGACGTCAAACAAGTCGTCGTCGACAGCCGCGAAGCTTATGAACGCATCTGCCAGGTCTTTCCCGACCCGGCCTGGCGCAGCCGCGTCCGCCTCTACGAAGGGACGGTGCCCATCTTTGAACAGTACGCCATCGAAGAGAGCCTGACCCACCTCATGTCGCGCATCGTGCCCCTGCCGTCAGGGGGCAATCTGGTCATCGACCACACGGAAGCCCTGACGGTCATCGACGTCAACAGCAGCAAGTACACCGGTAACGGTTCGACCCTGCAGGACACGATTTTCCACGTCAACAAGGAAGCGGCCGTGGAAATCGCCCGCCAGCTGCGCCTGCGCGATATTGGCGGCATCATCATCATCGATTTCATCGACATGGCCCAGCCGACGAAACGCGACGAAATCCTCCAGATCCTGACCCGGGAAACGGCGCAGGACTGCACCAAGACCCGCGTCTTGGGCATGACGGCCCTGAACCTGGTGGAAATCACCCGCAAGAAGGCCCGCCAGAGCCTGTACCAGGTCCAGTTCAGCCCGTGTGACGTCTGCGGCGGTTCAGGCTACCTCTATTCGCCGGAAACCGTGGCCATCCAGATCATCCGCCGCCTGCGCCATATGGTCCAGGTCCGCCACATCAAAGGGGATATCCTCATCGAAGCCCATCCCGACGTCCTGGCCCTGCTCAAGGACAAGAAGCGCAAAGCCGAATGGGAACGGGAGCTGAAGCGGACTCTCTATTTTGAAGAATCACACCATCCGAACCGGGAAGTCTTTTCCATTTTGTCCTACGAGCCCTGATGGGCTGGAAAGGGGAAAGCCTATGTTCACTTCTTGTTACAAAGCTGTTTTCACGTGCCTTTTTTGCGTGACAACAGCTTTTTCTGTCTTTGCCGATTCGCCGCGCGCCGCTTATGAACAGGCCCGGCAGGAAGCCCTCTGTGCCTGGATGGCCATGGCTTCTTACGGCGACAGGCCCGGTCTGGCAGCCCGTCAGGAGCTGGTGCGCCGGGGCTGGCACATCGACAGCCAGGTCCAGAAGGATGATAAATCGGAAGCCAAGTTCCACCTGGTCCGGAAAGGGGACGATACGCTCCTGGCCGTGACCGGAACGGCCAGCCTGGCCGACATCAAGTCCGATTTGAACCTCCATTCCGTCGCCTACGGCGGCACGGCCGGGAAGACAGCTAGAAAGGACGGCGTCCGCCGCGTCCATGCCGGCTTTGACCACTACACGACGACCCTTCTGGCAGCGCCCTATGGTGGCCAGACCGTAGGCCAGGTGCTGGCTGCCGATGCCCATGCACCGAAACGGCTGACCTTGACCGGTCACAGCCTGGGCGGAGCCGTCGCCGTCCTGGCGGCGGCCCGCCTGGCCGACCAGGGTGCGTCGCAGCTCCAGGTCGTGACCTTCGGCGCTCCGGCTGTCGGCAATGACGCCTTTAATGAGGCTTACGGCCGGCGCATCCGGCTGGACCGCATCGTCATGGAGGGCGATCCCGTAGAAAAGGCCGTACAGGCCGTTTCCCGCACGTATGAACAGTTCCCGGACAAGACGGTCTGGCAGGCAGCGCCGACGACGCGCCGCTTTGCCCATGATATAGCCGGATATGCCGACACCGCTCTGCGCCGTTATTACGATGCCAAGACGGCTTATGAAACCTATCTGGGCCATGCTGTGCCAGACGATGGCGGCCGGCCTTTCGGCTCACCGGTCTGGGTCCCGCCCTTGTCCCTGACCCTCGACGAGGCCCTGCAGGCCGATACGCCCTATCTGGAACGGGCTGCCGACGACCAGCTCGGCTACCGCCTGCATCCTGTCTTTGCCCGCAGGGAACAGTCCCTGGGAGAAGCCCTGCGCCAGGCCCGGCAGAACGGCTGCAGCGAGGTCCTGCTCCGCCATTTCCAGGCGCGGCGCCTCAAGGGAAAAGAATATGACTTTGCCCTCACGTATGACGAAATATGGTACGATGCCCGGACCGGCCTGGTGCGGACGGCCGTGTCCCGCACGACCGATACGGGCAAGATGACACCCATTGAAGCCCTGCTGGCTCTGGCCGGTGCCGACTAGGCGCTTGTACTCCTGTCAGGCTTGTAATATAATGAAATAGAAATATATACAGAAATATACGGATGGTATATACGAAATATAAAATATATTACGACGGGAGATGGACGCATGGAACATCAAATGAACGGGAAGGACCAGGCCGCTTTGACGGCCTGCATCCCCCAGAGCCTGGCCGGGGGAATCTTTATTTATAAAGCCGATGAAGGGGAAACACTGCTCTATGCCAGTGACTATGTCATCGGCTTTTTTGGCTGCGCTTCTTACGAAGAACTGGCCGACTACGTCCATCACAGCTTCCGCGGCATGGTCGACCTGCGGGACCGGGAACTGGTAGAACAGAATATCCGCCAGCAGACGGCGAGCGACGTCTGCCAGACCAGTTATGCCCGCTACCGCGTCATCGCCTGTGACGGTACCGTACGCTATGCAGAACACTTCAGCCGCAAAGTCACCCTGCCCGGCGTGGGTGAGGTCTATTACGTCTTTATCGCCGATTACGACCGCAAATACCTGACCAGCGACATCGACAACATGACCGGCCTGCCCGGGAACCGGCGCTTCCTCCAGTATGTCCGGGACCTCATGGAATCCGGTCAGTTCCTGTCGGGATACTGCCTGGTCTATTTCAACGTCATCAACTTCAAGCTCGTCAATATCCGCTATGGCGTCGCCGTCGGCGATGACTGCCTGAAAGGCCTGGCCACCATGATTCGGGAAACCTTCCCGCAGGGCTTCTTGTCGCGTCGCCGCAATGACCACTTCCAGCTGCTCACGCCGGAAGGGTCTGTGCGGGAAAAGCTGGAAACACTTCATGAATCCATCTGCCAGGTCTATCGCAAGTACCAGCTGGAAATCAAGGCCGGCGTCTACCATTTTCCTGAAAATCAGGTCGTCGACCCGGCTCTGGCCGTGGATTATGCCAAAATCGCCTGCCAGCACATCCGCGATGAAGTGGGCGTCTCCGTCTTGGAATATACCCAGGACCTGCAGAAGCTGATTACGGTCAACAACTACATTGCCGGACACTGTGATGACGCTATTGAGCACGGCTGGATCCAGGTCTATTATCAGCCTGTCATCCGCACCCTGACCGGTGCCGTCTGCGGCATGGAAGCCCTGGCCCGCTGGAATGACCCCGTCGTCGGCTTCCTGTCGCCGGCCCGCTTCATTCCCATCCTGGAAAAGAACCACGACATCTATAAACTCGACTGCTACATCCTGCGCCAGACCTGCCAGGCCCTGCGCCGCCGCCTGGATCAGCAGCTTCCCGTCGTCCCGGTATCCTTCAATTTGTCGCGTCTGGACTTTTTCCTCTGCGACATCTTCCAGGTCGTCGAAGATACGGTCCGGACATATGGCCTGCCGCGGGACCTCATCCATCTGGAAATCACGGAGACCATGCTGGTCCACGATAAAGAAGTCATCAAAGAGGCCCTGGGACGCTTCCTCCAGGCTGGCTACCAAATTCTCATGGACGATTTTGGCAGCGGCTATTCGTCGCTCAACGTCCTCAAGGATTATGACTTCAATATCATCAAGCTGGATACGCATTTCCTCTCGTCGTCGACGGACAAGGCCCGTTCCATCATCGGCAATACCGTCGACATGATCAAGGAAATCGGCAGCCAGAGCCTGGCCGAAGGCGTAGAGACGCAGAAACACGTCGATTTCCTGGCCTCTGTAGGCTGCGATAAGCTCCAGGGCTATTTCTTCAGTAAGCCCATGCCCTGGAACGATTTATTTTCCTATCTGGAAGGCCAGTACCGGTCTTTCGAAGATGCGGCCAGCCGAGCTTATTACGAGAAAACCAGCGCCGCCATCCGCCGGACCCATCAGTCCCTGGCCCTGGTCGAATACGACGGCCAAGCATTCCATCACGTCTATCTCAATCAGGCCTATCGGGATCAGCTGGCCAGTTTCGGCCGCATTACGGCCCTCAGTGCCGAACTGCGCATCAACCGGCCTGGAACGCGGCTTTATGCCCATTTCCGGGACCTCATGGAAGGCCTCAAGCAGAGCGGTCATTTGGAAACGATCTTCCAGTCGGAAAAGGGCTACTACGTCCAGCTCACGGCGGAACTCGTTGCCTCCATGCCGTCGTGCTGGATGCTGACCGTGTCCCTGCACAACCTGACCCTGGACGAACACATCCAGGAGCAGGAGGCGCTGAACGTCCACATTCATGAGCTCTACCGCCTGTACGATGTCATCTACCTCATCGACTTGGACAAATCAGCCGGGATCCCCTTGTTCTCGCGCCATGCCGTAGCCGGGGAACTCATGGAGAAATGCCTCTTCATGCGCCAGTTCCTTCATCACTATGCCCGGAGCTATATCCATCCCGATGACTGCCAGCGCTTCCTGGATTTCACCGATTATACGGCGCTCAAAAGGAAATTATCCCAAGGGGACCAGTCGGATTGCTTCCGCTTCCGCCAGAAAGGAGCGGATGCAGGCTATACGTGGAAAGAGGTCACGTACATCGCCGTTCCCCGGAGCGGTCGGAAATTGGCCCTGGCCTGTGTGCGGCCGGCGCTCTGCTGCCCGGCCTGTCAGCTGCATAAAGGAGGGACCCTTTCATGATGCAAACTATACGGTCCCGCTTTTTGACCGTCATCTGCGGCGTCTCCCTGACGCTGACCCTGGTCTTCGGCAGCCTCTGCGTCTTCCTCGTCGACCGCAGCGAGACGGAAATCGCCGCCAAGACCCTCACTGGCCGGGCCATCCACGCCAGTACGACACTGAATCCAATTTTCATGCAGTCCGAAGACATCGTCCACTATATCGGCCATACCATCGAGCATGAAGTCAAAAATCCCCAGGACTTGCGTAATAAAGCCAACCGCGACCGGCTGGAAGCCATGATTAGCCGGTCTTTTTATAATGCTGTATCCGGCATCGACGGCGTCCAGGGCTATTACCTCCATTACAATGAAGACCTGGCCGGCGGGCCGGACGGCTTCTGGTATACCCGCAAAGATGCGCGTCATGATTTTGTGTCCCAGCCCATTACCTCCGTCGAGGCGTACGGGGAAGCCGACGCGGGCCGGACGAACTGGTATTATCAGCCCTTGCGTGAGAAGAGGGCCTTGTGGACGACACCTTACGTCAATGACAATAATGGTGTCCGCATGATCAGCTACGTCATGCCCGTCTACGTCCAAGGCCAGTTCGTCGCCGTCGTCGGCGTCGATATCGACTTCAACATGCTCTGCGACCTCATCGGCAGCATGAAGGTCTATGACAGCGGATACGGCTTCCTCTTCAAGGACTGGCAGACTTTTTATTTCCATCCCGATGGCAGGGAGGTGGCCTACGAGTTCAAGCCGCGCTTCGATATCGTCAGCCACGGAGAGCTGCTGGAGCAGTCAGCGACGGATACCCATTTGATTCATTATTACTATCAGGGCATTCCCATGGCCATGGGCTTTGCGACCTTGAAGAATGGCATGAAACTGGGCGTGACGGCACCGGAACGGGAAATCTATGCCGGCCGCCAGCTCATGACCTTCGGGATCCTGGCTGTGACCGTCGTCATCGGCCTGTTGTCGACGCTCCTGGCTATCCGGGCGGCGAACCGTATCGTCCGGCCCCTGCATGACATCAGTGAAGCCGCCCGCCGCCTGGGCCGCGGCGAATATGACCAGCCTCTGGACAGTACAGCTCAAGATGAAATCGGGCGGCTTGCAGGCCATATGAACGATACGATGGAACGGATGCGCAAATACGTCGGCGCCATGCAGAAACAGGCCTATCAGGATGAACTGACGGCCGTCAAGAACGTCGCCGCCTACAACAGGAAGGTCTACGACCTCAACCAGAAAATCGCCGCCGGCCAGGCTGCCTTTGCCGTGGTCATGGTCGACTTGAACCAGCTCAAGGACGTCAACGACCGTTTTGGCCACGAAAAGGGGAACATCGCCTTACAGCGCCTGTGCCAGGCCGTCTGCCGCATCTATAAGCACAGCCCGGTCTACCGCATCGGCGGCGACGAATTCGTCGTCATCCTCGAAGGCGAGGACTATGCTCATCGGGACGCCTTATTCGAGAAAGTCCGTGCCTTTGAACACATCCGCGACCTGAGTGCCGCTCAGCCGTGGACGCAGCTCGCCGCTTCCGTAGGCATGGCCGTCTACGACAAGACACGCGACACGGCCTACCGGGCCGTCTTCAATCGGGCCGACACCAAGATGTACGAACAGAAGCAGCACCTGGCGCCGCGGGCCTGAGGGTGAGTGTTGGCTGGCTCGGGGCAAAGGGGAGAGGGCTGCCAGATCATCGCCTTGGCGGCGAAAAGGAAAGATGTACAAAAAGGACAAAATGTGATACTATTTATAGGGGTTGGAACATGGTGGTTTGTGCCGTCATGTGGAGCCCTTTGTCTTCAAAAGTTGTAGTATAGCGTTTGTAGTTTGTAGAGGATGGGTTTTAATTTTTAGTCATTCACTACAAACTAAAAACTGCAAACTTAAAGTATAAAAAGAGGCTGTCTTCGTGTGGCAGCCTCCTTTCTATTTCGACTTACAAGGAGGTCTTTCCTTTGCGTATCGTTGTCGTAGGCGCCGGCAAGCTGGGGTACAGTATTGCCGAGCTCTTATCGAATGAACAATTCGACGTCGTCGTCGTCGATCATAATGAAGAACGGCTGGAAGTCGTCAAGAATAATCTCGATGTATTGACCGTCCTGGCCAACGGGGCCAGCCCGATTACCATGAACGATCCCGATATCCGCGGTGCCGATATCCTCGTTGCCTGTACGGCTGTCGATGAAGTCAATATGGTCGCCTGTATCATGGCCAAGAAACACGGCATCAAGTACACGGCGGCCCGCATCCGGGACATGCAGTTCCTGTCGGAAGCCAAGGATTATCTGAAGCAGAATTTCGACATCGACCTCATGCTCAATCCGGAAATGATCACGGCCCGTGAAATCAACCGCATCCTCATGACGCCGGCCGCCCTCAACGTCGAAGACTTCGCCAACGGCAAGGTCCGGCTCTTTGAAACCAAGGTCCGCCGCCATTCGCCGCTCATCAACATCCCCTTTAAGGATATGAACATGCCGCCGTCCATCCTGGCCGGCATGATTTTCCGCGATCACCGCATGATCATCCCTCATGGTGATGACTGCCTGTTCCCGCACGACAATGCGTATTTCATCGGCGACCCCAAGGCCATCGAGAAATTCAGTGAGAACTTCGTCCCCAGCGACACGAAGATGGTCGAACGGGTCATCATCATCGGCGCCGGCCGGTCCGGCCGTTTTTTGGCCCCCATGCTCGACAAGGAAGGCATCAAGGTCAAGATTTTCGATAAAGACCGCGAACGCTGCCGCCAGGTGGCAGAACTCCTGGACAACGGCCTGGCCATTTGCGGCGACGGCACGGACATCGACCTCCTGGAACAGGAAGGCATTGCCGATGCCGACGTCGTCATCTGCCTGACCGATGACGACCGCCTGAACCTCATGCTGGCCCTCATCGCCAAGCACTTGGGCGCCAAGAAGACCATCGTCCGCGTGTCGCGCATCGAATACGGCGACCTCATGGAAAAGGTCGGCGTCGATATCGTCTTGTCGACACGCCTCTTGTCGGCCAGCGAAGTCCTGGCCTTTGCCCGCCGCGGCGGTGTCGTCTCCGTGTCCCTCCTGGAAGGGGCCAAGGCTGAAGCCGTGGAAGTCATCGTCCAGGACGGGGCTCCCGTAGCCGGAAAGCGCCTCATGGATGTCCGCCTGCCCAAGGAATGTCTGGTCTGCGCCTATGTCCGTGACGGCGAAGCCTATATCCCGAACGGCCAGTCCGTCCTCATGGCCGGCGACCGGATCATCCTCTTCATCCAGACGAAATATTCCAAGAAGGTCATGAAGTACTTCAAAGGCAGGGAATAGACCATGAACCGCAGTATCGTCTTTTATCTCGTCAGCCGCCTGGCCCTGATCAACGGTCTGGCGCTGCTCATCCCTCTGCTGTCCGCCTTGTGGTGGGGGGAAGCGGGCCTGGTCTATTTTGCCCCGGCCCTGGCCGCCGCCTTGCTTGCAGCGGCGTTCTGCCGTTACCGCGGCCGCCATCACAAACGCCACCTGGGACCGGGGGAGGGGGCCTGGTACATGGTATCGGCCTGGTTCCTCCTGGGCCTTTTGGGTATGATTCCCTACGTCATGGCCGGCACTTTCGCATCGCCTGTCGACGCCTTCTTTGAAAGCGTCTCGGCTTTTACGACGACTGGGACGTCGTGCCTGGCTGACGGCGGGGCCGGCCTGCCGCAGTCGCTCTTGTTGTGGCACAGCCTCATGGAATGGCTCGGCGGCCTCAACTTCATCCTCCTCCTGGTATCGGTCATGCCCCAGGTCAGCGGCTGTTTCGGCCTGACCTTGTCCGTCCATCAGAGCGTATCCTTCAGCCCCATGGTGGCCCGCATGCAGGAAGCGGCCCGCCAGGCCGGTCTCATCTACCTGGCCATTACGGCCTTTTCCATGGTCCTCTACGTCCTGGCCGGCCTGCCTTTGGGCATGGCCGTCAATCAGGGCCTCATGACCATGTCCACCAGCGGCGGCGATTCGCTCTTCGATTTTTCTCAATATGACAGCCTGGCCCTGGAAGCGGCCGGAGCTGTATCCATGCTCCTGGCCAGCGGCAATTTCCTCCTCTACTGGAAGAGCTGGGAACGGCGCGACTTCAAGAGCCTTTTCTGCGATGCCGAATGGCGGACCTTTTTGACCGTCGTCGTCGTCACGGGCTGCCTCGTATCCTTCCATTTGTGGCGTTTCGGCGTCTACGACGGCTGGGATAACCTGCGCTACGGCTTTTTCCAGGTCCTGTCCTTCATCAGCACCAGCGGTTTTTCGTCAGCCGCCTACAGCACCTGGCCGGAATTCGACAAGTACGTCCTCTTTGCCCTGGCCTTTGTCGGCGGCTGTATCGGCTCGGCTACAGGCGGTCTCAAGGTCATGCGCTTCATGGTCCTTTTCAAGATGGCTGCCCAGGAAATGCGCCGGACCCTACATCCGCACATGGTCATTTCTTTGAAAATCGACGGCGTCCCTGTCGATATGAAGATCATCAGCCGTGTCCTCAGTTATTTCTTCCTCTTCATGGCGACGTTCTTCGTCTCCATGCTGATCATTTCCCTGTCCGGCGTCACGCCCATGCAGGCCATGGGGATGGCCGTAGGCTGCCTGTCCAGTGTCGGGTCGACGATGGACCTCTTCGGCGTAGCCGACGTTTCCGTCCTGCCGGCATGGACTAAGCTGTATTGCAGTTTCCTCATGATTTTAGGACGCGTCGAAATCTTTTCCTTCCTCGTCGTCATCCAGACCGCATTCGGTTATCTGCGGCGGCGCTGGTAGGAGGTACACCATGAATATACGAATTGTTTTATTTGTCTTGGGGAAATTGGCTCAGGCCTGCGGGCTGGCCTTGATGATTCCCTTTGTCGTCGCCCTTTTCTATGGGGAAGCCAGTATCGCCGCGTTCCTCGTGGCCATTGTCATCAGCCTCCTCATAGGGCGCCTGCTCATGTGGCAGGGCCATCGGCCGACGGACAGCCTGACTGTCCGCGAAGGCGTGGCCATTACGGCTCTGGGCTGGATCATGGTCACTTTCCTGGGCATGGTTCCCTATGCTGCCGGCGGCTATTTGTCCGTCCTGGACGGTGTCTTTGAATGTATTTCCGGCCTGTCCTGCACGGGGGCGACGGTCATCGACGACATCGAAGCCATGCCGGCCAGCCTGGTCCTCTGGCGGGCCCTGACCCACTGGTTCGGCGGCCTGGGTATCATCGTCATCTTCATCGCTGTCTTTCCTCAGTTCGGCAAGGGCATCGTCCACATGTTCAATGCCGAAAGCACAGGCCCCCGGTCGGACCGGGCCCTGCCGCGCATCAAGGAGATGGCCAAGGCCCTGTTCACGGTGTACGTCGTCTTTACCGTTGCCTCGACGGTCGTCTTCATGCTCTGCGGCATGTCCTTCCTCATCGCAGCCGACCACGCCTTTGCCACTATCGCTACGGGCGGTTTCTCGCCGTACAATAACAGCGTCGCCCATTTCGACAGCCCTGTCGTCGAATGCTGCCTGTCCTTTTTCATGCTCATCAGCAGCGCCAACTTCGGCATGTACGTCGCGGCCTGGAAGAAGGGCTGCAAAGTCATCCTCGGCGATACGGAGTTCCGCGTCTACTTGGCCATCGTCGCCATCTCGACGGCGGCCATGGCCCTCAACCTGGTCCTGGCCCAGCAGTGGGACGGCATCGAAGCCCTGCGCCAGGCCTTTTTCCAGTCCGTGTCCATTTCGTCGTCGACGGGCTTCGTCTCCAACGACTTTGAACAGTGGCCGGTCTTTTCCAAATTCATCCTCCTGGTCCTGATGTTCATCGGCGGCTGTGCCGGTTCGACGACAGGCGGACTGAAAGTGACGCGCGTCATGCTGCTGGTCAAGACCATTGCCGCCATCATCCGCCAGAAGATACATCCCAACATGGTCCTGCACATCCGTTCTAATGGCGAAGAATTCTCGATGGACCTCATTTACGGCGTAGCCAAATTCTTCTTCATCTACACCATGCTCGGCGTCCTCTGGACGTTCATCATGGTCTTTGACGGCGTGGCCATCTTCGATGCCATCGGCCTCAGTGTCTCGACCATGGGCAGCTGCGGGCCAGGATTCGGCCAGTTCGGTGCGACGGCTACTTGTTCGGCCCTGCCGCCGCTCAGCAAAGTCGCCCTCTGCCTGTCCATGCTCATGGGCCGCCTGGAAGCCCTGCCGGTCCTGGCTATCCTCATGCCGTCCTTCTGGCGCCACCGCAACAGCTGGTAATTGGGGGAAATCCCTTGCATGACGCCATCCCTTTGCCGTATAATAAAGACAATCTTAACGTTACTCTATCTTTTATCAAAGGGGGATTACCTATGAGTTTTTGGGAACAAATGGCTAAGACCATCGATGCCAGTGAAGAAAAACAGAAGAAGGAAGATCTCTACCAGAAGACCTTCCACGAATTAGCCGAAAAATTGAGCGAAATCCGCAACAAAGAAACGGCGGACAAGACGGAAGATTAAAGGATTCTTAAGTTTTTCGCCGTTTTCCGATTTTTCATTAAAAGACGATTAAATTTTGTCAGGACGTCTCCTTTCCATGCTATGCTAGCTATGGAAAGGAGATTTTTTTATGGACGTAAACAAGTTACTGCAAGACGCCCTGGCCGCCGGGGCCAGCGACATCCACATCGAGCCCCTGGACGACGCCGTCCGCATCCGCTGGCGCCGGGACGGTGTCCTCTGTCAGGCCGGGACGCTCCACAAGGGCGGCCTGGAGAAACTGGTAAGCCGCATCAAAGTCCTGGCCGGCCTGGACATCGCCAACCGCCGCCTGCCCCAGGACGGGCGCATCGTCTGGAAGGACGGGGAACGACGCCTGGACCTGCGGGTCAGTACGCTGCCGACAGTGCGCGGCGAAAAAGTCGTCATCCGCATCCTCGACGGCCAGCGCATCCCCCTGGCTCTCTCGGCCCTGGGCATGGACGACCAGGTCCGGCGCTGTCTGGAAAAGCTCATCCGCTGCCGCCAGGGGCTCATCCTCATCTGCGGGCCCACGGGCAGCGGCAAGACGACGACTCTCTATGCGGCCATCCACGAGATCCAGGACGACTCGGTCAGCATTGCGACCCTGGAAGACCCGGTGGAAATCCTCATGGAGGGCATTTCCCAGAGCCAGGTCCAGGCCAAAGGGGGCATGATGTTCCAGGACGGCCTGCGGGCCCTGCTGCGCCAGGACCCGGATATCCTCGTCGTCGGCGAAATCCGCGATGGCGAGACGGCGCGCATCGCCGTGCGGGCCGCCCTGACAGGGCACGTCATCTTCAGTACCCTCCATGCGCCGAGCGCCGTCGAGGCCGTGATCCGCCTGACCGATATGGGCGTCGCGCCCTACCTGGCAGCCGATGCCCTGGCCGGCGTCGTGTCCCAGCGCCTGGTCCGCTGCCGCAGGAGCGATGGGTCTTATCAGGGCCGTTTCTGCCTGTGCGAAGTCGTGCCGGCTGGCCGCCGTCTCCGCGACGCCATCCGCCGCTGTGCCGGCGTCCGGGACCTGACGGATGCGGCCCGGTCCGATGGTGCTGTCCTCCTGCCCGACGTCATCGCCCGGACCCTGGCGGCCGGACGGACGGATGAAAGGGAGATACGCCGCGTCTGTGAAGGAGGGAGCTCATGGTGAAGGTAAGGGAACTGATGGAAACGGCCATGGGTCAGCAGGCCGCAGACCTTCATCTGCAGACGGGCCGGCCGCCGATGATGCGCCTGGCCCAGGGCCTCTGTCCGCTTCCAGGGCCGCCCTTGAGCGAAGGGGACCTGCGCCAGGTCCTGCAGGCCGTCGGCTGGAGCGGCGGGGACCAGGGCGACGGCGCCTTTTCCTGGCACGACGCCCTGCGCTGCCGCCTCCACGTCTGCCGGGAGTACGCCGGCCTCCATGTGACGATACGCTTCCTCTATCCTTTAGCGTCGCTGCCGCCAGATGGAGACGGACCGCTGCTGCAGCGCCTCAGCTGCCTGACCAGTGGCCTGGTCCTGGTCTGCGGGCCCACGGGCAGCGGCAAGACGACGGCCCTGTGGCGCATCCTCCAGGCCATTAATGAACGGCGGCCCTGCCATATCGTCACCCTGGAAGACCCGATTGAATACGTCGAAGCCGGGAAGGCCGCCTTGATTACGCAGCGCGAACTGGGGACGCACTTCGCGACCTTTGCCGAAGGCATCCGCCAGGCCCTGCGCCAGGATCCGGACGTCATCCTTATCGGCGAGATGCGCGACCGGGCCGCCATGGATGCGGCTTTGACGGCCGCCGAGACGGGGCACTTCGTCTTGTCGACGCTGCACACGCCGTCGGCAGCACAGGCTGTGAGCCGCCTGGCCGGTGCCTATAGTGGCGAGGCCCAGCAGGAAGTCCGCTGCCGCCTGGCCATGGTACTGCAGGCCATCCTGGCCCAGCGCCGCCTGGAACGGCAGGGACGGATCGACATCGTCCGGGAAGTCCTCGTCCGCACGCCGGCCGTGGTCCAGCTCATCCGCAGCGGTAAGGAATATCAGCTGCCGACGGTCATGCAGACCGGTGCGGCCCTGGGGATGCGGACCATGGAACAGGCCCTGCGCCGCTGCGGTGAGGGAGGGACGTCATGATCCGCCCGCCGCGCCGGCTGTCTGCAGCTATGCTGGCTTTGTTCTTCCGCCAGCTGGCTGTCCTCGTCGGCAGCGGCATCCCCCTGGTCCAGGCCTGGCAGCTGCTACTGAGCGATATGCCCGGCGCCTGCCGCCCGTCCCTGCATCTGGCGGCCCTGCAGATGGAGCAGGGCGTCTGCCCGTCTCAGGCCATGCGGCAAAGCCAGGCTTTCCCCGACTTGGCCTGCCGTATCATCCGGGCCGGCGAACAGACGGGGAATCTCGAAGGACTCTGCCAGGTCCTGGCCGATTTCTATGAAAGGAAGGGCAGGGAGCGGCGCCTCCTGGTCCAGGCCGTGGCTTATCCGGCCTTCCTCCTGGTCTGCCTGGCAGCCCTGACGGCAGGCGCGTGCCTGTTCATCATTCCCGTCTTTACGGACATGATGGTCCAGATGGCCGTGCCTCTGCCTAAAGGGACGCAGTACGTGCTGGCCCTTTTCGACGGTCTGCGGCAGTACGGCATCTATGGCCTGGGCGTATTGTGCTGCGCCCTGATTGTCCTGCGCTGGGCCTGGCAGCGGGACGCGTGGCGGCTGAGGCTGGAACGGCAGATCATCCGCCTTCCCGGCATGGCGTCGTGGTTCCTCATCTGGGCCTGGCAGCGCTTCAGCCAGATCCTGGCCGTCCAGCTGGCCGGCGGCATCCCCTTGCTGGACTGCCTGTCCGAAGCGGCCGCCGTCGTGCCGTCATGCCTCTTCCGCCAGTACGTATGGCAGGCCCGGCTGCTGCTGGAACGGGGCTGTGCCTTCAGCCAGGCCGTCCACGCCGGCCGCTTCGGGACGCCCTATGTCGAGACCATGCTGGCCGTCGGGGAAATGACCGGGACCTATGACGAAGCCCTGGCGTCGATTGCCGTCTACTACGGCAGCCGTCTCCAGCTGCTGGCCGGCCGGATACGGCGCTGGCTCGGGCCTGTCGTCCTCTTGTTGACCGGCGCCTTGATGGGCGTCTTGATTCTTTGTTTCCTCTTACCGTTACTGGACATGGCATCCAGTATCGTGACCTGATGAAAGGAGTTTTTTCGTATGCAGACTCGCAATGGTTTTTCCCTGTTAGAAATGTTGATTTGTGTGTCCCTCATCCTGATTTTCGCCTCCTTTGCCGTACCCCGTTTCTCATCGGCCACCAAGACGGCCCAGGAAGCCAAAGTACAGGCCGATATCCGGACAATCAGCAATGCCGCCGCCCTCTATGAAATCGACCACGGCGTCTTCCCGGCCAGTGTCGACGATTTAGTGACCCAAGGCAGCGACGGCAAACAGTATCTGCAATTCAAACCGCTCACGCCGGACAAGGGGGAATACCAGATAGCTGATGGCGTCGTTTCCGCCGATTATAACAACAAGCATTTCTCGTCCGATGCGGCATCGCCCCAGGAAGGGGAGGCCTGATAGGATGGGAGGGTCTGTTGTATCTCTCTGGTACGCTGCGGCAGCCGGCTGTACGGCCTGGATTTGCTATACCGATATCCGGCGCTGCTGGATTGCCGACGCGCCCGTCCTGGCCCTGGCTGTGGGCAACGGCGCCGCCAGTTATGCCGGTCTGGTCCGGCCCTTTTGGCCCGTTTCCCTGGGCGTCGCCGCCCTCTTCCTGCTCCTCTATGGTCTCTGGCCCGGTTCCATCGGCAGCGGCGACATCAAGCTGGCCCTGGCCCTGGCGCCGGGCTGCCCGGGCTGGGGGGCCTGGACCATGGCAGTCACTTCTTTTGGCCTGGCCGCGCTCGTGGCCTTGTTCTACCGTTTCCGCACAGGGAAGACGATCATTCCCTTCGGCCCGTTCCTCCTGGCCGGCTGGTGGCTGGCCCAGGAACCGCTCCAGCGCGCCTGGCCCGGAGGCTGGCTATGGTGAGGCGGAACGGCTTTATCAGCCTGACCGGCCTGATGCTGGCCCTGGGCCTGCTGCTCTTGTATCTGGGCCTGGGACTCACTGCCGGTCAGCGCAGCCGCAGCCACCAGGCCGTCGATGGCCTGGCGCGGGAAATGGCCCTGGATATGCAGCAGGTCCGCCAGCGCTGTGTCGGCAACAACCAGAGCAACGGCCGCTGGAAACTGGTCCTGGAAGAAAAGCGCTACGTCCTCCAGGAAGGCTACATCCGGGTCAAAGAACGGCCCTATCCGCCGGGCCTGCAGGTAACGAAAGGAGATGTACACTTTGCTGTCGATGGTCGTCCGCAGCATACGATGGCTGTGGTCATTACTTCGCCCGATGGGGCCTATACGCGTTCTATCGTCGTGGCGGCGCAGACCGGGCGCATCCGTATCGCCTGAGGCCAATGGCTTCTTTTTCCTGACCGACGGCCTGGCGGGCCTGCTCCTCGGAGCCTGCTTGTTCACGGCGGCCCTGGGCCTTTCCCTCCAGGCCGTCAGACTGCATGACCAGGCCAGACAGCGGCAGCTGGCAGCCATGGTCTGCCGGCAGGTCATGGAAGGCTGGAAGAGCGGCTGTCCGCCATCAGACCGCGTCGTCATCCAGGGCCGGACCTATGAGGTGACGCATGCGCAGACGGCTCTCGGCGAGGGCTATGTCCTTTGGCAGGTAGAGGCAGGTGATGACCATGGCCCCCATGTTTCCTGCCGGCTTCTGGTGCCGGCAGGGACCGAAGAAAAACGGCTGGATCCTCTTGGACGTACTCCTGGCCTTGAGCCTGTCGGCCCTGACTCTGACGGCTTTGCTGCCTCTGGCGGGACAGACGGCCCGCCTGGATTGGCGCTGCCAGATTGAAGAAGGCCTGCTGCGGCAGCACGTCAGCGTAGAAGAAACGCTGTTCCAGGCCCTGCGCTATGGCCGGGACGTTGAAGTCCGTCCTCAGGAGGTCCGCTTCCGCACGGCCAAGGGCGCCGTGAAGGGCTTTGCCGTCCGCCATCAAGGCCTGTATGTCCGCCTCAGCGATGGCAACTATCAGCCCCTGACAGGCGGCGGCAGCACCGTCCAGGGCCGGGCCCTGGTCATCCAGCCCCTGGACGGTCGGCCCTTTTTCTCCCGGACCGGCCAGGCCGTACAAGTCGCCTTTCTCCTAAAAGAACGGCGGAGCGGCCTGTCCCGGCCCGTGCAGTTTGCCGTGTGTCCCCAGAATGAAGGTGAATCATGAAACGACGCAATGGCTTCTTTTCTTTTTCTATCGTGACCGTCGCCGTACTGACCCTGAGCCTGGCCCTGACGGCGGCGACCCTGGCGTGGCAGCACTTCCAGATGGCCCGGACCTATGAAGAGACCGTGCGGCTGACCTATTTGGCCGAAAGCGCCCTCTGTGAGGGCTGGAACCAGCTGCGGCAGGACCCGGACGCTTTTCTGGCGGGCCAGGCCATGGCCGTGCCCCGGGCAGAAGGGCTGGCTGGCCCTGGGGACATCCTGACCGTCCGCTGCCAGTATCAGCCGGCCGGTCAGACGCCGGGCGGCTATCTGCAGGCCCGGGCCGCTGCGCCGGGAACGGGCGTCCAGCAGACGTGCGGCCTGCACTTTGCCGTGACGGCCGATGAACAGGGCCGGACCGTGCTGCATTTCGTACAGTATGTCAATTAGTAGAGAGGTGAGCTTATGTGGTGGCAACAAAATGCCTGTTTATGGCTGAATGGACAGTCTGTCCATCTTTTGAAGACGAAACGGACCTGGTATGGACGCGTGGCCTTCCGCCAGGGTCATCGCGACTATGAAACCAAGCGGGACCCGGACTGGATGGGCCAGGAAGGGGGCGTCCAGTCCTGTCTGCCAGAACTCCTGCAGCGCTATGGCCTGGCTGGCTGGCGCCTGCGCGTCCTCATCGGCGGGCCGAGCGTCCTTTGGAAGCGCCTGTCCCTGGGGACGACAGACCGGCAGGAAGCCGATGCCCTCATCGCCGGTGCCGGCCTGGTCAGTGAAGAAGGGCGGCCTTATGACTTCGAGGCGGCTTGTCCGTCGAAAGGCGGTGACGGGAGCGGTGACTGGACGGTCGGCGCCTATCCGGCCGAATGTGTCGCCGCTATCTGTCGGGCTGCCGGCGCTGCCGGAGCCGTCGTCCAGTCCATCGACTTGCTGCCTGCTTTTTTGGGGCGCCTTTGGCCAACCGGTACGGGGACCCTGGCCTTTCAGGAAGCCCCCGATGGCCAGCAGCACCGCGTCCGCCTGCGCGACGGCCTGCCCCTGGCCTATGACGTACAGGCGGCTGTGCCGACGGCTGATGGGCCGGTCTTCCGCTGGCTCCCGGATGGGGCAGACGAGACGGAATGGCAGCCTGCCGGGCCGAGCGAAGCCGTGCGCCGCCTGATGGATGCTTACCACGTGTCCCAGCCTACGGCCATGCTGGCTTTCTTGTAAGGAGGGAGAATCATGAAATGCAACCTCGTACCGGCCAGCTACCGCCAGGACCATCGCCGCTGGCAGCGGCCGGCCTGTCTGGCCCTGGGGCTGATGCTGGCTGTCTGTGCCGGGGCAGGCCTCTTTTTTCAGTATCAGATCCAACGGGAAAAGGCCTATTATACAGACTATCTCTATCCCGTGCAGCAGCAGATACAGCAGCGCAATGATGCCATCCGGCGCAGCCAGGCCCTGGCCGACCGCGCCAAGAAAGGGCCGTCCGACGGCCCGCTGCTGACGCCGTACCTGATGGTGGCCCTGGCTTCGTCCAAACCCGACGGGCTCGTCGTGGAAACCGTGAGCAGTCAGGCCGGCCGGGTCGTCATCCAAGGCCGGGCGTCCGCTGCGGACCGGCCTCAGCAGTGGCAGCGGACCTTGCAGCAGCAGGGCATGGGCCAGGCCGCCGTGGCCAAGATGCAGCCCGACCGGGGCGAGGGGATCCCTTTTTCCCTGGAGGTGAGCCGTCATGAAGGCCTGGCGAAGAAGGGCTGACTGGCAGCGGGCCTTTCCCGTCCTCGCCGTGCTGGCTGCCATAGCCGCCTGCTTTGCCATCTCATCGTATCACACCTGGCAGGGCTGGCAGGGCGTCCACCGTCAGCTGGCCCCGTATGCCCATCGGGCCCGGCCCCAGGAGAAGCGGGAGGCAGCAAAGCCTGATGCCGGCCCTGATGTGGCGGCCTCCCTGGCGGCCCGGAACGTCCAGCTCTTGTCGTGGCAGCAGTCCGTCCGCGAAGGGAGTCGGCAGACGCTGGTCCTGACCGGGACCTTTGCCGACCTCCTGGCCTGGCTCAACGACTGGCCCGCTGCCTGTCCCCTGGGGACCTGCCAGATCCTCCGCTGGGAACGGGGCGAAGGGGGCAGCGTCGTCACTGTCGAGGTCTCACCGGACGGAAAGGCCGGGGCAGCCCTTCATTGACAGTCTGGCGCTGGGCATGATATAGTTATGTTTGTAAGTTTGAAATAGGTCAGGTGTCATAGACTCAATAGAGAAGCCGGTCCAATGCCGGCGCGGTCCCGCCGCTGTAGGGTGGAGCCAGGCTGCAACGATGTCACTGTACGAAGTATGGGAAGGCGCAGCCATGGCCAGGAAGCCAAGCCAGAAGAACTGCCTGACGGATAATCACCGATAGACCTGCGAGCGATAGGAAGGAGATTGTAAAAAAGATACGTAAGGGAGCTGTCGCTACAAGACGGCTCCTTTTGATTTTGTACCTTCATTCGACACGTCAGCAGGCCGGACAGGAGGGTATTTTGGAAGCGATTTTACAGGGTTTTCAGTTATTTCAGGCAGGCGGGTCGGTCATGTACCTGCTCCTGGCCTGTTCTCTCTTCGTCGGCTACATTGGCATCGAACGGGCGATTTTCTATGGAGACATGGACGCCGGGAAAGCCTTTGCCGAACAATTCTACACGCAGATGAAGCTGCGGCGCTACGACCAGGCCCAGCGCTTGGCCATGGACGGCCGCGGCGGCCTGCCCCTCATTTTGCAGGATGTCTTTCAGCATCAGGCAGGTCCTGACGTCAAGGCCTTCGTCGAAATGCAGTCGGGCATCTTCGTGGCCAAACTGCGCCGCCGTCTCTACTATCTGAGCGTCATCGTCACCATGGCGCCGCTCCTGGGCCTCTTGGGGACGATCAGCGGCATGATCCGCTCTTTCAGCATCCTCAATGTCCAGTCCGGCCAGGCCGTGGCCATTACCGGCGGCGTCGGCGAAGCGCTCATCGCCACGGCTTTCGGCCTCTGCGTCGCCATCCTGGCCCTGGCCGTCCATTCTTATTTCACCCAGCGCCTGGACCGCATCATTACGGATATGGAAATGTGTTTTTCCGCATTGGAAACGATGCCTGTGAAAGCGGGGCAGTGACCATGCGCCTCCGTAATATTCGCGATTTTGAACAGCCGTCGATTATGATCATCCCCATGATCGACATCATGTTCTTTTTGCTGGTCTTCTTCATGATGACCTCCTTGTCCATGGTCGATTTGCACAGCCTCGGCGTCCAGCTGCCGCGGGCTTCGGCCGCCCAGGCCCAGCCGTCGGCCCAGTACGTCGTGACCTTGAAGGCCGATGGGTCCCTGTGGCTCAACGGACAGCCCGTCAAGGCCGATGAGCTCCTGGCTTCGGCTCGGGACCAGCAGCGTCAGGACAGCGCTTTCAGCGTCGTCCTCTGCGCCGACCGGGGCCTCGATTACGGTCAGGTCGCCGACGTCCTCGATGCCTTCAAGCGGGCCGGTATCGCCCACATCGGCCTGGCCGCCGACAAGGGAGGCCAGCCATGAAGCCCTGGGAAAAACGACGGGGCCGCGTCGCTGCCGGCGTTTCCGTATCGCTCCACGTCGCCGTCTATCTGGCCCTGGCAGCTGGCGGTTTTTTCACGCTGATCCATCATTACACCCGCCAGGACGGCGTAACCGGCGTCATGGTCTATAACGCCGACGACCTGGCCGGTGCCGGCGGTCACGACGCGGCTGGCACCGATACGGATGAGGGCCGTGTTTCTCAGCCGGATGGCCGTGATAGGGGACCGGAAGGACCGGAATCCCCGGAATCTTCGGACAGGGCTGTGGCAGCCTCCGATGTTGCGTCGCCTGATCCGGATGAAGCCGGTGCCGACGGGATGACTTATGCAGCCAAGACGGAAAGCGGCAAAGGGGAGCCCTCTGTAAAGGGTGCGGCAAAGGGCTCCCAGCCGTCGGCCCAGGCTGGGACAGAACGTCTCAGCGGCCATACGGGTTCAGCAGCCGGCGGCCGCGGCTGGGCTGCCGGGCCGGGAAAGGATGAGGCCGCCGCGCCGGCCGGGAATCTGCACGTACCCGATGCCGTCGCCGACGTCCTCGATGCCATTCGGGAAAAACTACCTGTAAAGTTATCGGAAGCAAAGATGCAACCACCTACACCAACCATCCCACCCAATCAGTCCAACACGACAGTCATTACGGCCAAGGATATGGAAAGCCATCACGATACGACGGTCCAGCAGGCCTTGCAGTGCGTCACCGGCGTGACCGTCAATGAAATGGTGCCTGGCATCTCTTCTTATGTCAAGCTCAATGGTGACGACCGGGTCCTGATCCTCGTCGACGGTCAGAGTCTGGCCAATGCCCAGGGCTCCGGCTATGGCCGGGGCAGCGTCGATTTGACCAGCCTGCCCGGTGTCGGGGCTATCGACCACATCGAAGTCACTAAGGGCAGCGGCTCCGTGCGCTACGGCAGCGGCGCTGTCGGCGGCGTCATCAATATCGTTACCAAGAAGGGGGACCGCCGCGAATCTTCCCTCTATGCCTACACCGGTTCCTGGGGGATGCACGGCTATACCCTGACCCACAGCGGCCGGGCTGGCGCGACGAGCTGGCTCGTCAGCGGCGACCTGGAGCAGCGGGCATACTATGCCTTTCCTCACGGAGCCAATACGGACCATTCCCGCGGCGATATTGCCAGGAAGTCCTTATCCTTGCGGCTGGACCAGGACCTGACGGACCATACGTCCCTGACCGTGAAGGCCTATCATCAAGATTATCACGGCCACGGTTCGACGTATAAAGCCGACCCGGCGGGCTGGTACCTGACGGCCAATAAGCCTATCGACCGCCTGATCAACGACTACAGTGTGACCTATCATTTCAAGAAAGAAACGGCTCAGCCAGGCTTTTTGCGCTATTTCAACGATTACCAGCGGACGTACTGGTCCAATCATTATTTCACCCGCACCCAGGGCCTGGAGTGGCGGGATAACTGGCAGCTCGGCCCGCACCAGCATCTGACGGCCGGTGCCGAATGGACGGAAGATATGGGGACCAATTATGAAGCCCATTATATCGACAAAAAACGTCATAATCAGGCTTTCTATGCCGAAGATGCCCTGACGTTCGGCAAATTCACGGTCACGCCGGGTCTGCGCTGGGACCGGAATAGCACTTTTGGGACGCACCAGACGCCGCGCCTGGCCATGAATTACAAGGCCAATGACGCCTTCAACGTCTACGCCTCGTGGAGCCGCGTCTTTTCGCCGCCCCGCCTGAACGACCAGTTCTATGTGACGACGTCCCGCGGGATTACGTCGCAGGGCAACGAAAATCTCCAGCCCGAAGAAGGCTATACCCAGACTTTGGGCTTCCAGTATCAGGCTGGTCCCAAGACGAACATCGAAGGCAGCATCTTCCACAGCAACTTGCAGCACGTCATCCGCTGGGACCGATCAAATCCGACATACCACGAAGTAGAGAACCTCGATGAAGAAGACAAGCGAGGCTTCGAGCTGACGTGGAAGCAGAAAGTCAACGATAAATGGGACTATGAAGCAGGTTATTCCTACATCCGCACGAAAGTGGACAAAGGGGAAGGCCTGGCCTTCGATACGACCTATAATCAGCCCAACGGCTATCATGCCGGTGTCCATTATCACAACGGCAAATGGCAGGCCAATGCCGATATGACCGCCGGGACCGGGCGCAACGATACGTATTACCGCAATAATTCCTACGTCGTCTGGAATGTCGGCGCGTCGTATTCGCCTGATGCGGCGACGACCGTGTATGCCAAAGTCAACAATCTCAACGACGAGGCTTATGATTTGTACCATAATTATCCGTCTGCCGGGCGCAACTGGCAGGTCGGCGTAAAGAGAAAGTTTTAGGAGGTGCCTTTACGGTGAAAAAAATTTGTCTGCTCATCGTCGCTTTTTGTCTGGTCCTGCTTACGGGCTGTGCGCCTCAGAACGACGCTAGCCAAAGCAGCGGCTCGTCCGGGGCCTATGCCGTCGTGACCGATGACCGGGGAACGGTCGTCACTCTGGCCCAGAAACCGCAGCGCGTCGTCGTCTTGTCGACATCGCTCCTCAACTTCGCCGCTGCCGTCGACGGCGACCTGGCCGGCCGGGCGACGGTCAAAGCCGAAGATGCATCGCTGCCGGAAAAATATCAGCATGTGCCGGACGTCGGACCTGTCTACAACGTGAGCCTGGAAAAGGTCCTGGCCTGCCAGCCCGATTTAGTCATTGCCAGCGCTGACCACCACGAAAAATTGGCGGCCCAGTTGGAAGAGAGCCACATCCCGGTCCTGGTCCTCAAGACCAAGACCTATGACGACGTTAAGCGCAACCTTGAGGTCATCGGCAAGGTCTATGGCAAAGAAGAGGCAGCCAAGGCCAAGGAAGACGAACTGGACCAGGCCGTCCATGCTGTTACCGATGCCGTACCGGCCCAGGGGAAACGGGTCGCCATCCTCCACGTGACACCCAGTTCCGTATCGGCCGAATTGCCGTCGAGTATTGCCGGCGACATGGCGGATCTCCTGCACTTGAAGAATATCGCTGCCGATGCCGCTGGCGACGGCCAGACGACGCGCATCCCCTACAGTATGGAAAGCCTGGTCCAGGCCGACCCGGATGTCATTTTCCTGACCTCCATGGGGTCGTCCGATAAGATTGAAAAACGCATCCGCGAAGATATCCAGGGCAATCCGGCCTGGGCCGCCCTGACGGCCGTCAAGGCGGGCCAGGTCTATGTCCTGCCGGAAAAATACTTCCTCCTCAATCCGGGCCTGGACTACCCCAAGGCCGTAGCCTATATGGCCCGGCTCGTCTATCCGGAGTCGGCTCATGAATAGGGAAGGCTGCTATCGGACCCGCTGGCGCTGGCTCATGCTGGCTGTCTTTGTCCTCCTGGCCCTGGGAGGCTGCCTGCTGTCGGTCATGCAGGGCGTTGCCGCCATTACGCCGGCCGATGTCCTGCAGATCCTCTGGCAGCCGTCGGCCCGGACGGCGGATCAGATCATCTGGAATATCCGCCTGCCCCGGACGCTGACAGGAGCCCTGGTCGGGGCTAACCTGGCCTTGTCCGGTGCCATCCTCCAGGCCGTCATGCGCAATCCCCTGGCCGACCCGCATATCATCGGCATTTCAGCCGGCGCCGGCCTGGCCGGTATCGTCGTCCTCATCGTCTGGCCGGCTTATCTCTTCTGGATGACGCCTGTAGCCTTCATCGGCGCCATGGCCGCAGCCGCCGTCATTTACCTCCTGGCCTGGAAAGACGGCATCGTGCCTGTCCGCATCATCCTGGCCGGCGTCGCCGTGTCGGCCTTTCTGGGGGCCATCATTTCGGGCATCCTCATCTTTTACAGCGACCGCGTCCACGGAGCCCTGCTGTGGATGGTCGGCGGCCTGGCGGCCAGCAGCTGGAAAGACGTGACGGCCATCGCACCGTATACGGTCATCGGCCTGGCTTTATCAGCTGTCGGCGCCTATTATCTCAACCTGCTCCAGCTCGGCGATGATATGGCCCGCAGCCTGGGCCTGTCTGTCGAAGGCGCCCGCCTGGGCCTGACGGCCGTCGCCGCCCTGCTGGCTGCCAGCGCTGTCAGCGTTGCCGGTCTGCTGGGCTTCGTCGGCCTCATCGTGCCACATATCGTGCGCCTCCTGGTCGGGTCCGATTACCGCTACATCATCCCTGGTTCGGCCATCTTCGGCGTGGCGACTGTGACCTTGAGCGATACGGCGACCCGGCTCATCCTGGCACCGGCCGAATTGCCCGTAGGCATCATCATGGCCTTTATAGGGGCGCCCTTTTTCTTATTTCTCCTGCGGAAGGAAGTGTGAGCCATGGCTGATGCCATTACCGTCCAGCACCTCGTCGTCCGGCGCGGTCGGCGGACCATCCTCCATAATTTCAGCGTAGCCCTGCCCAAAGGGAAGGTGACAGCCATCATCGGCCCCAACGGCTGCGGCAAGAGCACCTTCCTCAAGGCCGTGAACTGCATGATTCCCGCAGCCAGCGGCTCTATCCGCCTGGGTCAGCGCGAGGTCCATGATTTTTCCCGTAAGGCCTTGTCGCGGGAAATGGCCTTCCTGACCCAGACCCATGACGTGCCGCCTGATGTGACCGTCCGCGACTTAGTCGGCATGGGGCGCTTTCCTTACCGCCGTCTCTGGAGCGGCCGGAGCCGGGAAGACCGGGACGCCGTCGACCGGGCCATCCAGGCCGTCGGCCTCGAAGCCTATGCTGGCGAGGTCATGCAGCACCTCTCTGGCGGCGAACAGCAGCGGGCCTGGCTGGCCGTCTTGCTGGCCCAGGATGCGCCCATACTCTTGCTGGACGAACCGACGACGTATCTCGATGTGCACCACCAGCTGCGCATCCTCGACCTCCTGCGCCGCATCAATGAGGGCTGGCAGAAGACCATCGTCGTCGTCCTGCACGACATGAATCAGGCCTGGCAATATGCCGACGAAGTCGTCATCATGAAAGACGGAGCCCTGGTCTGTACGGGACCACCCCAGGCCGTCCTCACACCGGAACGGCTTTGGGACGTCTTTTCCGTCCGGACCGACATCGTCACCACCAGTGACGGCCGTTCGGCCATCGTTGTGTTGCAATGACACGTCAGATTATCAGTGAAGTTTTGTTAAATACGTTCATCATTTGACGTAAGGTTTAAAAAAATAACCATCCATCACGACGAACGATGAACGAAAAACGATAAAAGGAGAAATATACCATGTCACTATTCACGGTCAAAGAAGGGAAGAAAATGCGCTGCGGCTATACGACCGGGTCCTGTGCGGCCGCGGCGGCCAAGGCGGCGGCCATCATGGTCCTGACCGGGCGCCGCGTCGAAGCCATATCCTTGCAGACGCCGCAGGGGACGGTCCTCCAGCTCATCCCGGAAGACGTCTCTTTCGGTCCCCAGTCGGCGACGTGCGCCATCCGCAAGGACAGTGGCGACGACCCGGATATCACTGACGGCATGCTGGTCTACGGGACCGTCGAAAAGACGCCGTCCGGCCTGTCCATTGTCGGCGGCATCGGCGTCGGCCGCGTGACCCAGCCCGGCCTGGCCTGTGCCGTCGGCGATTGGGCCATCAACCCCGTGCCGCGCCGCATGATTACCGAAGCCCTGCAAGCGGCTTGCCGGCAGTGCGGCTATACGGGCGGCCTGCGCCTGAACTTGTCCATCCCCGAGGGCCAGCGCCTGGCCCAGAAGACCTTCAACCCGCGCCTGGGCATCGTCGGCGGCCTGTCCGTCCTGGGGACGTCGGGCATCGTCGACCCTATGAGTGAACAGGCCCTGGTCGATACGATCCATACGGAAATGGATTCCCGCCGCGCTGCCGGCCAGACCCATTTATTGGCCTTTTTCGGCAATTACGGCGTCGATTTCAGCCGCGACCATCTGGGCGTCGACGTCAGCCAGCGCGTGACCATCAGCAACTATGTCGGCGAAACCCTTGATTATGCCGCCTACAAAGGCTTTTCCGACGTCCTGGTCATCGGCCATATCGGCAAATTGGTCAAAGTCGCCCAAGGCATCATGAATACCCATTCCCATTATGCCGACGGCCGCACGACCCTCCTGGCCCTGGAAGCCGTCTTTGCCGGTGCCTCACGGCAGCTGGCCCGTCAGATTTACGACAGCCTGACGACGGATGAAGCCGTGCGCCTGCTGAAGGAACAAAACCTGCTGGAACCGGTCATGGCCGCAGTCTGTGAGAAAATCGAGGCCTATATGGACCAGCGGACCCATGGTGAAATCCCGACGGCGGCCGTCGTCTTTTCCAATGCCTACGGCGTCCTGGGCCTGACGTCGCGGGCCAAAGAATTTCTTGCATTGCATACGAAGGGGGAACTACGATGATACACTTTGTCGGCGCCGGTCCCGGTGCTGTCGACCTCATTACCGTCCGCGGCCAGAAATTACTGGAAACAGCGGACCAGATTATTTACGCCGGCTCCCTGGTCAACCCACAGCTGCTGGCCTGTGCCAAAGAAGGCTGCCGCATCCTCGACAGCGCCGGCATGACGTTGGAAGCCGTCGTGGCGGCCATGGAAGAAGGGGAGGGCCAGGGCTGGATGACCGTCCGCCTGCATACGGGCGATCCATCAGTCTATGGCGCCATCCGCGAGCAGATGGACATCCTCGCCCAGAAGGGCATCGCCTATGACGTCGTACCCGGTGTCAGCTCCTTCTGTGCCGCTGCCGCGTCCCTCCAGGCCGAATATACCCTGCCGGGCATCAGCCAGTCGGTCATCATCACCCGCATGGAAGGGCGGACGCCCGTGCCGGATAAGCAGAAAATCGCCGATTACGCCGCTCATCAGGCGACGATGGTCATTTTCCTCAGCGCATCCCTCTTGGACGGCCTCCAGGCCGAACTCCTGCGCGGCGGCTATGCGGCAGATACGCCGGCAGCCATCGTCTACAAAGCATCATGGCCAGAAGAACAGACTTATACCTGCACGGTCGGCACCCTGGCTGAAACGGCCCGGCGCCATGCCATTTCCAAGACGGCTCTCATCGTCGTCGGCAAGGTGCTGGGGCCGGCTTATGACCGCAGCCTTTTGTATCATCCGGCCTTTACCCACGGCTGCCGCCAGGCGGCGCCGGAGGACCAGCAGTACGGCGACCACATCGGTCAGGAGACGGAACCATGAAAGCCGTCGTCCTGTCCTTTACCCAGGCCGGGACGGCCCTGGGCTGCCGCGTCGCTGCCTGCTTGCGGGGAGGCGGCTGGGACGTCCGCCAGGCGTCGCTGAAGAAATTCGCTGTCGTCCAGGAAGGGGTCCTGCCGTTTACACCCAATCTCCACGATGAAGAGGCCCGGGCTTTTGAAGCGGCCCGGCTGGTCGTCTTCATCGGCGCCGCAGGCATTGCCGTCCGCACTATTGCGCCCTTTATCCGCCATAAAGACCTGGACCCGGCCGTCCTGGTCATCGACGAGAAGGGCCAGTTCGTCATCCCCATCCTGTCCGGTCATATCGGCGGCGCCAATGCCATCGCCCGCCGTCTGGCTGCAGAACTGGAAGGCCAGGCCGTCGTGACGACGGCGACCGATGTCAACGCCTTGTTCGCCGTCGATGAATGGGCGGCCCGCCAGGGCCTGCGCCTGTCGTCCCTGAACGATGCCAAGGCCTTTGCCGCTGCCATACTGGAAAAGGGCGCTGCCGGCGTGTACAGCGATTTCCCCCTGCAGGGGCCGCTGCCGCCGGGCCTGGTCTATGCCTTCCATGGCGACGCCGGCCTGGTGATCACGACCAAAGCCCACGTGCCCGTGTTCCGCACGACTGTCGTCGCCCGGCCGGTCATCGTCCACATCGGCATCGGCTGCCGCAAGGGTACGCCGGCCAAAGACATCGCTTATTGGGTCAATGCCGTCCTACAGCGGGCCAACTTGTCGCCCGACGCCATTGCCGACGTCAGCTCCATCGACGTCAAGCATGATGAAGCCGGTCTCTTGGCCTTTGCCAAGGCCCAGCAATGGCCGCTGCACTTCTTTACGGCCGATGAACTCAATGCCGTGCCAGGCGACTTTACGGCGTCCGATTTCGTCAAACAGACTGTCGGCACGGATAACGTCTGCGAACGGGCTGCCGTCCTGGCCAGCCATCAAGGGACCCTCATCGTCACCAAACAGAGCCGCCGCGGCATCACCGTAGCCGTAGCCTGCGAACGCTACCAGGTCCGGTTTGCATGTTGAAAGGAGAAAGGTTATGAAACATCGTATTTATGTCGTCGGCATCGGACCGGGTTCCCTGCAGGGCATGACCCTGCAGGCCCGGGAAATCCTCGATGGCTGCGACTGCATCGTCGGTTACGACACCTATATTGATTTGATACGTCATTATTTTCCTGATAAAGAATTCGTCACGACGGGCATGACCAAAGAAGTCGAACGCTGCCGCATGGTCCGGGACCGGGCCAAGCAGGGGCAGACCGTGGCCATCGTGTCCAGCGGCGATGCCGGGATTTACGGCATGGCCGGCATCATGCACGAAGTGGCTGCCGATGACGACGTCGACATCGTCGTCATTCCCGGCGTGACCGCTGCCAGCGCCGGTGCGGCCCTGCTCGGTGCGCCGCTGGTCGCCGATACGTGCCTCATTTCCCTCAGCGATTTGCTGACGCCGTGGGAAAAAATCGCCAACCGCCTCGACTGTGCCGCTGCCGGCGACTTCGTCATCTGCCTGTACAATCCGGCCAGCAAGAAGCGGGCAGACTATCTGGAAAAGGCCTGTGACATCATCTTGCGCCATCAGCCAGCCGATACGCCGGCCGGCATCGTCCGCAATATCGGCCGCGAAGGCCAGGAAGTGACGGTCCTGACCCTGGGCGAACTGCGCAAGATGCGCCTGGATATGTTCTGTACGGTCTTCATCGGCAACAGCCAGACCCGGAACATCCATGGCAAACTGGTCACACCGCGGGGATATCACTTATGAGGAGCCCCGTATGGATTGCCGGCGGCACGACAGAAGGGCGGAAACTAGCCCATTATGCCGACTGCTGTCATATCCGGGCTTACGTGTCCGTCGCCACCGATTACGGCGCTTCGTTAGTGCCTGAAAGCCCTTTCGTGACCGTCGTGACCGGCCGCATGGACGAAGGGGAGATGGAAACCTTTCTCCGGGAACAGGCTATCGCTCAGGTCATCGATGCGACCCATCCCTATGCGACAGTCGTGACGGCCAATATCCGCCAGGCCTGTGCTGCCGTCGGCGTCCCGTACCGCCGCATCCAGCGCCGGCGCGGCCGCTATGAGGACCAGGTTGGCTGCATCGCCGTCCATTCCGTCGGCGAAGCTGTCGAAGTCCTGAACCACACGACGGGGCCCATCTTCTTGACGACAGGCAGTAAGGACTTGGATTCCTTTGCCCAGATTCCCGATTATGCCCAGCGCATCTACGCCCGCATCCTGCCCGTCCGTCCGTCGTTGGACCGGGCCCTGGATCTAGGCTACCTGCCGGCCCACGTGATTTGTATGCAGGGCCCCTTCACGACCGAACTCAATGCGGCCATGTTCCGCCAGACCGGCGCTCACTACGTCGTCACCAAGAACTCCGGCCACACCGGCGGCTTTCAGGAAAAATTAGAAGCTGCCAGACAAACAGGTGCCACGGTCATCGTCATCGAACGGGGAGAGTAATGACAAGAAAGCAACCTCTCCGGCTCTTTGAGCCACCTCCAGCTCAGCTCTCCGTTTTGGCAACTGCCCTGCGCTTCCCTACGGTCAGCACCTGACGGGCTAAAAAAGGCCTATGAGGGGAGGCTTAAGAGCAAGGCTCCCCTCATAGGGGAGCTGTCAGCGCAGCTGACTGAGAGGTTGCTTTTTACACATATCTATTCAGGCAAATAGGGAAGACGCAGTTCGCGAAAAATAGCCCCGTTCGGGAAATTTTTGCGAGCGAGGGTTACTCGAAGTGATGTTGTCCGTTTGAAACTGTTGCCGCACCGCGGCATCTGAGTCCGAGCGGACTGCGACCTGCGGGCGCCCATGAAAGGAGACATACCATGCACGTATATATTATCGGCACAGGGCCCGGCAATCCGGCTTTGTTGACGGGGCAGGCCAAAGCGGCCATAGAGGCTTCGCCCATCCTCGTCGGCGACAAGCGGATGCTGGCGCCTTTTGCGGCTTCCGGGAAGCGCCTGGTCGCGACGTACCGGCGTGACGATATTTGTCAGCTTGCCGCTTCTTTGTCCGATGAGGAAGGGCCCATGGCCATCCTCGTGTCCGGCGACGTCGGCTTTTTCAGCCTGGCCGCCTTGCTCACGGACATCCCTGGCTGCACGGTGACCCGCATCGCCGGTATCAGCAGCCTCGTCTACTTTGCGGCCGCCTTGCAGACGACGTGGAACGACGCCTTTATCGTCAGCCGCCATGGCCGCCGGGAATCCCTCGTCGCCGCCGTCCGCCAGCATCGGAAAGTCTTCGTCCTGACAGGCGGGTCCGATTCACCGGCCGCCTTGTGCCGGGAACTCTGCCAGGCCGGCCTGGATATGGTGTCCGTAGCCATTGGCTGCGACTTATCTTATGACAATGAAAACATCCTCCGCGGGACGGCTGCCGATTTCACCGACCGTCCCGCCGATTCCCTGGCCGTCATGATGGTAGAAAACGAAAAGGCCCGGCCCTGGGTGCGGCCCGTCCACGGTCTGCCCGATGAAGCCTTCCTGCGCGGCAAAGCGCCCATGACCAAGCAGGAAATCCGCAGCGTCGTCCTGTCCAAACTGGCTCCGGAAGCAGACGCCGTCGTCTGTGACATCGGGGCCGGTACTGGTTCGTGCACGGTCGAACTGGCCTTGCAGGCTCCTTTTGGCCACGTCTATGCCTTTGAAATCAATGAAGAGGCCCTGACTGTATTGCAGCAGAATATCGGCCATTTCGGCCTGACTAACGTCACCGTCGTCGCCGGCGATGCCAGCCAGACCTTGAAAACCTTGGACATCGCACCGGATTACGCCTTCATTGGCGGGACCAAAGGCAATCTGGCATCCATCCTCGATGACCTGTATGACAAGAATGAAGCCTGCCGCATGGTCATTACGGCCATCAGCCTGGAAACCCTGGCCGCCGTCACCGCTTATTACGCCGCCCGTAACGGATACCAGCTGGACATCACCCAGGTCAGCGCGGCCCGCAGCAAACGAGTCGGCCAGCATCATCTCATGATGGCCCAGAACCCGGTATATATCATGACAGCTGTCCGTCAGGACGCAGGGGAAGCTTAGACCCAGACTGTCCCACAAAGGTTTCTGCCACCTTGCAAGGGGCCTTTGCTGGAAGAACTCCTCAGTCGGCTATGCTGCCAGCTCCCCTTCTCAGGGGAGCCTTGTTGCGAACTGCGAAGGCGGGCCGCCTAGCCACAGCTGTCCGTTTTGGCAACCGTCTTGCGCCTCTCGCTGGTCGGCACCTGACGGGCCAAAAAGGCTTAGGACGGCCCCTACAAAGTGACCTGCGGCCTGCCGGGGTCTTTGCTTTTTCGATGAACGATGAACGACCTACGATGAACGACTTTACATTCACGAAAGGAGATCCTCATGCCCTCATCTATACAAGGAACGCCGGTTCCACGGCTGCTTTTGGCAGCTCCCAGCAGCGGCAGCGGCAAGACGACGGTGGTCTGCGCTTTGTTACAGGCCCTCAAGGACCGCGGCCTGTCGCCGGCTGCTTTCAAGAGTGGTCCTGATTATATCGACCCCATGTTCCACCGCCGGGTCCTGGATACGCCGTCGTATAATCTGGACCTCTTTCTCCTCGGCCGCCACGAGCCGGGCGCCGCAGCTGCCCGGGAGACGCTGCTGTGCCATGGTGCTGCGGCTGATGTAGCCATTTTGGAAGGGGCCATGGGCTACTACGACGGCGTCGGCACGGGTTCGGAGGCCAGCGCCTATGAATTGGCCGCAGCGACAGATACGCCGGTCGTCCTCGTCGTCGACGGCCGCGGTGCCGGCCTGTCGCTGGCAGCCGTCTTGCAGGGAATGGCTGCTTTCCGGGCTGACAGCCACGTCGTCGGCTTCATCGTCAACCGCATCAAGCCCATGGTCTATGAGCATTTCAAAGGGGCCTGGGAAAAGGCATCGGGCCTGAAAGCCCTGGGCTGCTTCCCGGATATGCCGGACTGCACTTTTTCCAGCCGCCATCTGGGACTGGTCACAGCCGATGAAATTACTGACCTCCAAGGGAAAATGGCCGCTTTGGCCGCCCAGGCCGAAAAGACTATCGCCATTGATGAACTCCTGGCTTGTGCCCGCCAGGCAGCGCCTTTGACCGGGTCTGGCAGTCCGGCCTTTCATCCCGATCCTGGCCGGGCCGTCCTGGCCATCGCCCGGGACGAAGCCTTCTGTTTCTATTATGAAGACAGCCTCCAGGTCCTGCAGCAGGCCGGCGCGGACCTGGTCTTTTTCAGTCCCCTCCACGACGGGGAACTGCCGCCTTGTGACGGTCTCTATCTCGGCGGCGGCTATCCCGAACTGTATGCCCAGGCCTTGAGCCAGAACGCGTCGATGCGTGCATCCCTTCGCCGTGCCTTGGACGCCCGGCTGCCGTGCATCGCCGAATGTGGGGGATTCATGTATCTCCATCAGGCCTTTCGCGACAGCCAGGACCGCCTGTGGCCCTGGGTCGGCGCCGTACCTGGCGAAACCTTCATGACCTCGTCCCTGAAGCGTTTCGGTTACGTCACCCTGAAGGCTGAAAAAGACAATCTGCTCTGCTGCGCTGGCGACACCGTGACGGCCCACGAATTCCACTATTCAGACAGCACGGACAACGGCCATGATTTTACGGCTTATAAGGCCGGGAGCCAGCGCCATTGGCCCTGCATCATGGCGAACGACCACTTCATCGGCGGCTATCCCCACATCCATTTCCTGGGGAAAAGGGACTGGGCCGCCCGCTTCGTCGCAGCCTGCATCCATCGAAAGGAAGGAACTCATGAAAATTGAACACATTTTACCAGCCGATATCGAACGGCGCAGCATGGAAATCATTGAAGACGAATTAGGCGACATCATCCTGCCGCCAGACGAAAAGGATATCATCAAGCGCGTCGTCCACACCAGTGCCGACTTTGACTATGTCCGCAACCTGCGTTTCAGCCCTGGCGCCGTCGATCAGGCCTTGACGGCCCTGAAAGGCGGCTGCACCATCGTGACCGATACCAACATGGCCTGCATGGGTATCAGCCAGCCGGGTCTAAAAAAACTGGGCTGCCGCAAAGTCTGCTTCATGGCCGATGAAGACGTAGCTGCCGCTGCTAAAGCGCAGGGGACGACGCGGGCCCAGGCTTCCATGGATAAAGCCGCAGCCCTCGAAGGGCCGGTCATCGTCGCCGTCGGCAATGCCCCGACAGCCCTCCTGCGCCTGCGGGAACTCATCGATGCCGGGAAGATGCGGCCGGCCCTGATCATCGGCGTCCCTGTCGGTTTCGTCAACGTCGTCTATGCCAAAGAAGTCATCATGGAAGCCGGCATTCCCTACATCGTCGCCAAAGGCCGAAAAGGGGGCAGCACCATCGCCGCCGCCATCTGCAATGCCCTCATCTACCGCCTGACGAGAGAATAGGTGGGACGCCCTCTGGGCGTCCCGCAGGGCAGCCCGCTGTGAGATTCCATCATAGCCCATTCTGGTATAATGGTGGATTTTTACGAACCACGAGCCACGAGCCACGGCTTTTTCCTCGGACTCAGATGCGGCATTCCGCCGCGACAAACTCAAAGTAACAACGATGCTTGGGGAAGCCCTCAGCACGTAGCGGGCCGCCCGCCGCTGCTATCCGTTCGGGCAATCGTCCTGCATCGGATGGGGCAGAAAGGCTCTGGGACGGCCCCTGCGGTATCGCATACAGGCGATGAGGCTTGCAAAATATGGCAAAAGGTGATTAAATTATATATGTGTTGAATTTTGACAAATGATTCCGATTTGTCACGCTAAAAATATCTGCAAGGAGTGTCAGTATGAAAATCAGTGCCGAAGAAATAAAGAAGATCGCACTGTTGTCCCGCCTGGAAGTCAAGGAAGACCAGATGGAAACGGTCGGGAAACAGCTGAACGACATTTTATCGTACATGGATCTCTTGAGCCAAGTCGATGTGACCGATGTCAAGCCGACGGCCCATGCCGTATCCATGTCCAACGTCATGCGCGACGACGTTCCCCAGCCGTCACTGGCCAATGAAAAAGCGCTTCAGAATGCGCCGGAACAGGCTGATGGCTATTTCAAAGTTCCGAAAGTCATCCAGGATTAACAGGGAGGCGTATGTATGTTAACCATCCATGAACTGCATGAAAAACTGGTCAACGGCGACGTATCGGCTGTCGAATTGACCAAGGCTTTTCTTGCACATAAAGATACAGTAGAACCGAAAGTACAGGCGTTTTTATCGGATAACCGCGACTATGCCCTGGAAGCGGCTGCCGCTGTCGATGCCAAAATCGCAGCCGGTGAAGCCATCAGTGACCTCGCCGGGATTCCCGGTGCCATCAAGGACAACATCTGCATCAAAGGTCAGAAGGCTACGTGTGCATCGAAGATGCTGGAAAATTTCAAATCGCCGTACAATGCGACGGTCATCGAAAAATTGATGGCTGCTGATTATGTCAGTCTGGGCAAGACCAATATGGACGAATTCGCCATGGGCAGTTCGACAGAAAACTCGGCTTTCCAGCTGACTCATAACCCGTGGAACCTCGATTGCGTCCCCGGTGGTTCGTCCGGCGGTTCGGCTGCCGCTGTCGCTTCGGGCGAAACGGTCTGGGCCCTCGGTTCGGATACAGGCGGATCCGTCCGTCAGCCGGCTTCGTACTGCGGTGTCGTCGGCCTCAAACCGACATACGGCCTCATTTCCCGTTATGGCCTCATCGCCTTTGCGTCGTCTCTGGACCAAATCGGTACTTTCACCAACGACGTAGCTGACTGCGCCATCGTCCTCAATGCCATCGCCGGTCACGATGCCAAGGACTCGACGTCCATTCCCCAGGCTGAAAAAGATTACAAACAGGCCCTGGTCAATGACGTCAAGGGTATGAAAATCGGCGTCCCGGAAGAATTCTTCGGTGAAGGCCTCGATGCTGACTGCCGCAAGGCCCTGGAAGACGCTATCGAAACGTATAAGAAACTCGGTGCTGAAATCGTACCGGTCAGCATGCCCCACATGAAATACGGCATCGCTGCTTACTATATCATCGCGCCGGCCGAAGCCAGCTCCAACCTGGCCCGTTATGACGGCGTCGGCTTTGGCATGCGCGTCGACGGCAAGGATATCGTCGACATGTACATCAAGACCCGTACGAAAGGCTTTGGCGACGAAGTCAAACGCCGTATCCTCCTCGGGACCTACGTCCTCAGCTCGGGCTATTACGACGCTTATTATCTGCGGGCCATGAAGGTCCGTACTCTGATCAAACAGGACTACGACGAAGCCCTGAAGAAATGCGACGTCCTGCTCACGCCGACGGCACCGGATACGGCCTTCAAAATCGGCCAGAACAGCGACAATCCGCTGGCTATGTACCTCGGCGACGTCTGCACGGTCACGTTGAACCTGGCCGGCCTGCCGGGCCTCAGCATTCCCTGCGGCTATAAGAACGGCCTGCCCATCGGCATGCAGCTCATCGGCAAGGCCCTGGACGAAGCAACGCTGCTTCGCGTGGCCTATACGTTTGAACAGAATCGGACGGACCTTCGCAAGCCGTCGCCCATGGGGGAGGTTGAACTTTAATGAAATACGAATCCGTTATCGGCTTGGAAGTCCATGTCGAATTAAAAACGAAAACCAAGATTTTCTGCGGCTGCAGCACGGAATTCGGCGCCGAACCGAATACCCACGTCTGCCCGGTCTGCTTAGGCCTGCCCGGCGTCCTGCCCGTACTCAATAAAGAAGTATTGCATTATGCCGTCAAAGCCGGCCTGGCCCTGCATTGCGACATCCTGCCGTTCAGCAAATTCGACCGCAAGAACTACTACTATCCCGATTTGCCGAAGAACTTCCAGACGTCCCAGTTCGACCTGCCGATTTGCAAAGGTGGCTACATCGATATCGACGTCGACGGCAAACAGCGCCGCATCCATTTGACCCGTATCCATATGGAAGAAGACGCAGGCAAGCTCGTCCACAGCGGCGGCAGCATTGCCAACTCTGATTCGACCAGCGTCGACTATAACCGTACGGGCGTACCGCTCCTGGAAATCGTCGGCGAACCGGAACTGCGCAGCGGTGCCGAAGCCAGAGCGTATCTGGAAAAACTGCGCTCCATCATGCAGTACCTCGGCGTTTCCGACTGCCGCCTCGAAGAAGGCAGTATGCGCTGTGACGCCAATATCTCCGTCCGTCCCGTCGGTTCGGATAAATTGGGGACCAAGACGGAAATCAAGAACATCAACTCCTTCAGCGCCGTCCAGAAGGGGATTGAATACGAAGCCGTCCGCCAGGCTCAGATCCTCGACGAAGGCGGTACGATCCAGCAGGCTACGCGCGGCTGGGATGAAGCCAAGGGCATTACCATCCTCCAGCGCGTCAAAGAAGGGGACAGCGATTACCGTTACTTCCCGGAACCGGACCTCATTCCTATCGAAGTGTCGCCGGAATACATCGAACAGGTCCGCCAGGAACTGCCGGAAATGCCCGATGCCCGCTGCCAGCGCTTCCAGGATGAATTGGGCTTGTCCGAATACGACGCCAACTTGCTGACCCTGGAAAAACAGACAGCCGATTACTTTGAAGCCGTCGTCAAAGAAGGCGTCGATGCCAAAGAAGCAGCCAACTGGATGCTCGGCGAATTCGCCAAGAAACTGAACGAAGAAAACATCGACATTTCCGCTTCGCCAGTCAAACCGGCTGACCTGGCTGGCCTCTTGAAACTCATCGCTAAAGGGACCATCTCCGGCAAGATCGCCAAGAAAGTCCTGCCGGAAATGTGGAAGTCCGGCAAAGCAGCCGACGTCGTCGTCAAAGAACAGGGTCTGGTCCAGATCACCGATACAGGTGCCCTGGAAGACATGGTCAAAAAAGTCATCGCTGCCAACCCGCAGTCCGTCGCCGACTATAAAGCCGGCAAGAAGAAAGCCATCGGCTTCCTCGTCGGCCAGATCATGAAAGAAACAAAAGGCCGGGCCAACCCCGGCGTCGTCAACCAGCTGTTGACCAAGAATTTACAGTAAAAGATAGTTTGCAGCTAAAAAGGGACATCGCATGAAGGCCTATGCCATCATGCGATGTCCCTTTCTCTTTATAGTTTGTAGTACAGATTTTGTAGTTTTCAGAGAAAAACTTTAAATTTAAAGCCATCCACTAACAACTAACTGCTAGCCACTAACAACTTAAAAGAGCTTGTCGTCGTGCGACAAGCTCTTTTTTATATTATTCTTCCGGATGGAGCAGTTTATGGATGGCCGTGCTGGTCGGCAGGGTTTCCGTTTCTTCACCGTCTGTCGTATAGAGCAGGGGCGCGCCGAAGGTCTGGCCCTGGAGCATGGCTTCTTTGGCGATTTTGCCGATAGGATGTGGGATGACCGTTGCGTCGTGATGGGCTTCGTGGAAGGCTTTAGCTGCATCTTCCAGGGCCTGGATATCTTCTTTCGTCTGGACGGGGACAGCCAGTTCAAAGGTCTTGGCTTCCAGGTCCCAGCGGCTTTCCATCTTCTGGACGAGTTCGTCGGCTTTGGCGCCCTGGTCGGCGCGGATGACGATGATGGGGACACTGCCCAGGTCGACGGCCTGACCGGCGATGTCGTCGATGTCATCTTCGTCGAGGCTGCCTTCGATTTTGACGGCGTCGATGAGGGCCGAACGGATGGCAAAGCGTAGGATCGTCGCGTAGTCGTTGTCGGTCTGGTACATTTCCGGCAGCTTGCTCTTATCGCACGAGAAGAGGACCGACGGCTGTTCAGCATCACGGGCAATGAACAGCAGGGCGTTCCAGAGCTGGGACAAATTGATGGTCCCGTTGAAACAGCCGGCATCAAAGGCAATCATATCGTAAGGTTTCTTTAAGATTTCGTCGATTCGGTCCTGCAAATCTTCGATAGTTTCACATTCCAAGGGAACGGCGATGAAGGGATGGTCCGATTCAAAATGAATACTCATTGCACTAGGCATATATTATTACCTCCTAAGTCGTATTATCTTTATTGTACTCGGAATATGACTTGTTGGCAATGGCTATAAAAAAACGTTGACAAATCATCTCGTTTCTTGTATAATATTTTTTGTTGGCGGGGCATAGCGCAGTTTGGTAGCGCACCTGGCTTGGGACCAGGGGGTCGCAGGTTCAAATCCTGCTGCTCCGACCATTACCGACCGATGCGGGTGTAGCTCAGTGGTAGAGCGCCAGCCTTCCAAGCTGGTTATGTGGGTTCGATTCCCATCACCCGCTCCATTTTTTGAGACTCAGTAGCTCAGCTGGATAGAGCAACAGCCTTCTAAGCTGTGGGTCTAGGGTTCGAATCCCTACTGGGTCACCACTTACTTGCGCCTATAGCTCAGGGGATAGAGCACCGGTCTCCGGAACCGGGTGCGAAGGTTCGAATCCTTCTAGGCGCACCAAAAAAATAGTGAAAAGGACCCCGCACGAAGGCTTTTGCCATCATGCGGGGTCCTTTTTCATTTTATAGTTTGTATAATCTGGTTTTAAATTGTTAACCATCCGCTAACTGCTGCATGGTAGGGAATACACAAAATTCACAGCGGGACGCTCTCTGGGCGTCCCCTACAGCAAAAAAGGGATTGTCGCATGTGCGACAATCCCTTTTCTATATCTTACACTAAACCTTGTTCAATCATGACGTCGGCGACTTTCATGAAGGCCGTGATGTTGGCACCGGCGACGTAGTTGTCGGGGACGCCGTATTTTGCGGCGTTGTCACGGGATTCTTCAAAGATGTTGCGCATAATGTCTTTGAGGGTAGCGTCGACTTTTTCAAAGGGCCAGGACAGGCGTTCCGAGTTCTGAGCCATTTCCAGGGCCGATACGGCGACGCCGCCGGCATTTGCAGCTTTGGCCGGCGCAAAGAGGACGCCGTGTTCCTGGAAGTAAGCCATAGCGTCGAGGGTCGACGGCATGTTGGCGCCTTCGCCGATGGCTTTTACGCCGTTCTGGACGAGGATTTTAGCCGATTCCAGGTCGATTTCGCCCTGTGTAGCGCAGGGGAGGGCGATGAAGGCCGGGATTTTCCACATATCGCGGCTGTTTTCGTGGTATTCTGCATCCGGATGGGTTTCGATGTATTCTTTGATGCGGCCGCGGCGGACTTCTTTGATGTCCTTGACGGTTGCGACGTCGATGCCATTGGCGTCATAGATATAGCCGCTGGAGTCGGAGCAGGTGACGACCTTGGCACCCAGGGCCTGGGCTTTTTCGATGGCATAGATGGCGACGTTGCCCGAACCGGAAACGATGACCGTCTTGCCTTTGATGTCGATGTTCTTGTTGTCCAGCATATCCTTGACGAAATAGAGGAGACCATAGCCGGTAGCTTCTGTACGGGCGAAGCTTCCGCCGTAATCAATGCCTTTGCCTGTGAGTACGCCGGCATCGAAAGCGTCCTGGATGCGTTTGTACTGGCCATAGAGGAAGCCGATTTCACGGGCGCCGACGCCGATGTCGCCAGCCGGTACGTCGATGTTGGGGCCGATGTGGCGGCACAGTTCGGTCATGAAGCTCTGGCAGAAATGCATGACTTCCCGGTCCGATTTGCCTTTCGGGTCGAAGTCCGAGCCGCCTTTGCCGCCGCCGATGGGAAGGCCGGTCAGGGCGTTCTTGAAGATCTGTTCAAAAGCCAGGAACTTCAAGATGCTCAGGTTGACGCTCTTGTGGAAGCGCAGGCCGCCTTTGTAAGGGCCGATGGCGCTGTTGGCCTGGACGCGGTAGCCGCGGTTGACGTGGAAGACGCCGTTGTCATCTTCCCAGGGGACGCGGAAAATGATGACGCGTTCCGGTTCGATGATGCGTTCCAGGATGTGGTGCTGTTTATATTTCGGTTCCTTTTCCAGCATGGGCACGAGGGACGTCAGTACTTCGCGGGCTGCGTTCTGGAATTCCGTCTGTTCAGGGTCACGGCGCTGGATGATGGCCAGCACGTCTTCTACATACTGCTGCATTTCTGTCATAATGGATTCTCCTTTGAATGAATATTTTATTGTAATGAGGTAGTCGATAGATGCGTCGTAATGACTTTTTTGCATCCGTTGGAGATATTATAGAAAAGATTTTAGAAAATGTAAATAAAAACTTAAAAAATTAGTGATAGAGATTTCAAAACGATAAAATTCAAAAATCGAATAATTGATTTGTCATGACTGGCAGGGGCCGGAGAAGCGTAGTATAATAGGGAAGATGTTTGAAGAAGGGAAGTGCATGTATGGAAACATGGCTTGATCTGCATATGCATACGAAATATAGTATGGATGGCCAATTCGAGCCGGCCGACTTGATGCGCCAATGCGCCGATGCCGGCGTGACGACCGTCGCCGTGACCGACCACGATTCGGCCCGGGCTATCCCGGAAGCGCGGCAGGAAGCGGCCCGGCTGGGCTTGAACCTGGTGCCGGGCATCGAAATCAGCTGCCAGTATAAAGGGAAGAATTTCCACCTTCTCGGCTATGGCATCCATGCCGAGGACCCTGTTTTTGCGGCCATTGAAAAGGATGTATACGGCCAGCGCCGGGCGATTTCAGAAAAGGTCCTCGACGCCGTCGAAGCCCTGGGCATCGTCCTCGACCGGCCGGCTATCTGGAAGCTCTGCAGCGGCGATGCCGTTGCGTCCGTCCATATCGCCCGCGTCGCCCTGGCGGACCCGCGCAATGCGGATTGTCCCGTCCTGGCACCGTACCGGCCGGGTGGGGCGCGGAGCGATGCGCCATACGTCAACTTTGGCTGGGATATCTGCGGCCAGGGAGGCCCGGCTTTCGTGCCCATGACCTTCATGGATTTTGCCAAAGCCGTCGCCATCATCCACGACCACGGCGGTGTCGCCGTCCTGGCCCATCCCGGTGCCAATATGAAGCAGAACCGGCCGCTGACGGAAGAGCTCATCGCTACGGGCCTCGATGGCATCGAAGCCTATTGCAGCTATCACGACGAAGGGACGAGTGCTTTTTACCGCCGCATTGCCGATAACTATGGCCTGATGGCGACCTTGGGCAGCGATTACCACGGCCGGGCCAAGCCGCACATCCGGCTCGGGACGTACGGCCATCCGGAACCGCAGGCCCTGTGGGACCGGCTCTGCCAGAAAATCAAACAACAACATGGGGAAGTGTATGTATCGTGAAAACGAAAAAAATGATATCTGCCCTGGCCTTGACCCTTTGTCTGGCCCTGGGCATGACGACAGGTTCTTTGGCGAGTGCTGCCGACAATGAAGGCGCAGCCTATACGACGGGCGTCGCCAGTGTCGACCAGCACATGGATGCCGTAGCCAGGGCCAAGGCCAAAGCCGCTAAGGCTGCCAAGAAGGCAGGGAAGACGAAAAAAGACCAGGCCGGCAAGACGGCGCCTGTATCGTCCCAGCCAGCCGCTGCAGCCAGCACAGCCGCCAAGCCCGCAGTCATCGGCAATGTCCCGCGGTCGGCGAAACCCGCCGGAGCCCGCGGCGTCATGCGCAACTATAATCCCGTGACCGATGCGGCGCCGGCCGAACCGATGGCCATCAAGGAAACGCATTTCCAGTTCCGCGAAACGCTGCTCCTGCGGCCGAAGACGGACATGGTCGTCATCCATCACGTCGGCATCCCCGATGGCGATACGTCGGCAGCGGCTATCCATCGCGCCCATCTGGCCAACGGCTGGGCCGGTATCGGTTACCATTACGTCATCCGCAAAGACGGGACCATTGAACGGGGCCGCCCGCTGGCTACGGTCGGTGCTCATGCCGAAGGGCAGAACTACCATACCGTCGGCATCAATGTGACGGGCAATTTTGAAAAGGAAATCCCCACGCCGGCCCAGATCCACTCCCTGGAAGGACTGGTCGCCTGGATCTGCAAGATCTACAGCATCGTGCCGGGTCCGTCTACCATCGTAGGCCATCGCGACGTCAACAGTACGGACTGCCCGGGCCGCAACCTCTACAGCCTGCTACCGCAGATCCGCAAGGATGTCGCCCAGAAGATGAACGGTATGGATTCGTCTTATGAAGATAAGCTGAAGAAGACGAATTTCCTCAAGATGAGCCGGAAAGAACGGGAAGCCATCATCATGCAGGGCGCGTCGGTCTTCTAATCGCTACTGGCAGGGGCCAGTGAACTATGATATAATTAAATAGTTGCAGTTGAATCACGATAAGGGCTGCGCATGGACCGCCTTGTTTTCCAGGGCTTCATGCGACAGCCCCAATTTGTCATGAGGTAAAAACGATATGAAGCAATTCTTTCAATGGATGAATCAAGATGAAAATATCCGCTCCGCCGTGGCTGCGTTTTCCCAGCCCGGCTGTCATAGTATCTACGGCCTCAGCGGTTCCGTCAAGAGCGCCCTCGTCGCCAAGGCCCTGACGGAAAAGCCGGGGCAGGCCGTCCTCGTCGTCCCGTCGCGGGAACAGGCTGCGGCCTGGATGGCGGACCTGGCCTTTTTGGTACCGGACCTGCCAGTCCTGGATTTCCCTGTCGTCGACAAGGCCGTCTTTACGACGACGGCCAAGAGCCTGGACCGGACGGCCCGGCAGATGGAAGCCTTGGGCCGCCTGCGCCAGGGTGACCGGCTCCTGATCCTGGCGGCACCGGAAGAAGCGGCCCAGTACGTCATGGCGCCGCAGCGCATCGATGCCGCCGCTATCGACGTGGCCATCCATCAGGACTACGACCGCGACGAGTTGTTGCAGCACCTCGTCGACGCCGGCTATGAACGGGTCGACATGGTCGAACGGCGCGGTCATTTTTCCGTCCGCGGCGACATCGTCGATATCTATGCCGTCAACGAACCGCAGCCCCTGCGCCTGGAGTTCTTCGGCGACGAACTGGACAGCCTGCGCACGTTCGATACAGACAGCCAGAAATCCCAGGACCAGCGGGAAAAGGCCCGCATCCTGCCCATTTCCCTGACTGTCCAGGATGACGAGAAATATACGCTCCTGGACTATGCCGGACAGGGCGTCATCATCTGGGATGAACCGAACCGCGTCCGCGAAGGCCTGAAGAAGGTCCTCAAGGAGTCCGACGACTATAAGGGCCGCCTGGCGTCCTGGAAAAATCTGGTCACAGCCCAGCGCCCGGGGCCGCAGCTCATCTTGTCGCTCATGGCCCAGTCCGTGCCGGATATGATGATAGACACGTCGGCCAGCTTTGCCGCCAAGATGATGGCCAGTTTCCAGAAGCAGTTCAACCTCCTGGAAGAAGAAGTGGACCATTGGCGGGACCTGGGGAATACAATCCTCTTCGTCATCAACAGCCGCGACCGGCGGGCTTCGCTCCAGGCCTGGATGAAGCAGCATGAGCTGCCGTTCCGGGACTACGATGATGACCAGAGTACGCCAGGCGGCGTCTACGTTGTCGAAGGGGAGATCCACGACGGCTTCGAGCTGCCTTATGCCAAAATCGTCGTCGTCGCCGAACGGGATGTCTTCGGCACCCAGAAGCGGCGCCTGCGCCATCATGCCGCCAAAGGCCAGGAAATCAACGTCTTTACCGACCTCAAGCCCGGCGATTACGTCGTCCACGAAGTCCACGGCATCGGCCGCTACATCGGTATCAAGACCATTGAAATGGATGGTGTCCACAAGGATTATCTGGAAATCCACTATGCCGGCAAGGATATCCTCTACGTGCCGACGGACCAGTTGTCCCTGTTGCAGCGCTACATCGGTAACGAAGGGGATACGCCGAAATTACAGAAAATGGGCGGTTCCGACTGGCAGAAGACGCGGGCCAAGGCCCAGAAGTCCATTACCGACCTGGCAGAAAAACTCGTCGCCCTCTATGCCAAGCGGGAAGTCGTCCAGGGCTATGCCTTTCCGCCGGATACGCCGTTCCAGAAGGAATTTGAAGAAGCCTTTCCTTATGAAGAAACGGAAGATCAGTTGAAAGCCGTCCGCGATATCAAGGCCAGCATGGAAAAGCCGACGCCCATGGACTGCCTGGTCTGCGGCGACGTCGGTTTCGGCAAGACTGAAGTGGCCATGCGGGCCATCTTCAAAGCCGTCACAGCTGGCAAGCAGGTCGCCGTCCTGGTGCCGACGACGGTCTTGTCGCAGCAGCATTTCCAGACCTTTATGGAACGCTTCGGTCCCTTCGGCGTCCACGTCGACGTCCTCAACCGCTTCCGCTCGTATAAAGAAAAGAAAGATATCCTGGCCCGGACCCTGACCGGCGATATCGACGTCCTCATCGGGACCCACAGCCTGCTCAACAAGAAGGTCAAGTTCAAGGACCTGGGTCTCCTGGTCGTCGATGAAGAACAGCGCTTCGGCGTGGCCCAGAAGGAAAAATGGAAGGCCTGGGCAGCCAATATCGACGTCCTGTCCCTGAGCGCCACGCCGATTCCGCGGACGCTGCACATGTCCCTGGTCAACCTGCGGGAAATGTGCGTCATCGAAACGCCGCCGACAGACCGTTTCCCGGTCCAGACCTATGTGACCGAATACGACGCCCGCATCGTCAGCGATGCCATTATGCGCGAAAAACGGCGGGGCGGCCAGGTCTTCTTCGTCTACAACCGCGTTGCGACCATCGAAAAGATGAAAGACGAACTCCAGGCCCTCTTGCCGGATGTGACCATCGGCATCGCCCACGGCCAGATGGCCGGGAGCCTGCTGGAATCGGTCATGTTCGATTTCTATGAAGGCAAATACGACGTCCTCCTCTGTTCGAGCCTGGTCGAAAACGGCCTGGACGTAGCCAATGCCAATACCATCATCATTTACGACGCCGACCACTTCGGCCTGTCCCAGCTCTATCAGATGCGCGGCCGCGTCGGTCGGAGCCATCGCATGGCCTATGCCTATTTCCTCTACCGCCGCGACAAGGTCCTGTCGGAAGTCGCCGAAAAACGCTTGCAGGCCATCAAGGAATTCACCGAACTCGGCTCGGGCTTCAAGATTGCCATGCGTGACCTGGAAATCCGCGGCGCCGGCAACCTCCTGGGTCGGGAACAGCACGGCAATATCGCCAGCGTCGGCTTTGCCATGTACTGCCATATGCTGGAAGATGCCATCGCCAAGGCTCAGAACGGCAAGGAAGCAGCGCCGCCGCCACCGGAAACGGTCATGGAAATCCACGTCGACGCCTTTATCGACGACGGCTATATCCAAAATGGCGGCCAGAAAATCGAAATGTACCAGCGCCTGGCCGTCTTATCGTCGAAAGAAGAACTGGCCGACCTGCGCCGGGAACTGGCCGACCGCTACGGCAAGCCCAGCCAGCCCGTAGAGAAATTGCTGCAGGTCACGGAAACGCGCCTCGACGCCAAGGCCCAAGGATTGGTCCTCATCGCTCAGAAGAAAGACGTCCTGGAATTGAAGTGGCAGCGCGTCGCCGATATACCCGACCTTTCCAAACTGGAACCGTCCCTGCGCCGCCGTTTCCGCCTTGTGCCCAACATGCCCGTCATGGTCCGCGTCTCCCTGGCTGGGATTTCCGACGTCCTGGCCTTTATCCAGACGCTGCTGGTGGCCTTTTCATCATTGAGAAAGGGGAATTCCCTTGAGTAAGAACTCCTTTTTACGGGGCGCCATGGTCCTCACCGTGGCCGGTATCGTCGTCAAGATCCTGGGCGGGCTGAACCGTATCTTCTTGTCGCGCCTCTTGGGGGGCGAAGGCATCGGCCTGTACCAGATGGCTTATCCCGTCTATATCCTGCTCCTGAGCATTATCGGCGCCGGGATTCCCATTGCCGTGTCCATCATGATCGCTGAGGAAGCGGCCAAAGGCCATTACAGCGGCGTCCGCCGTATCTTTCATGTGACCCTGGTCTTCATGACCGTCGTCGCCGTCGTCTGCGGCCTGGCCCTGCCTTTTGGCGCCCATGGCCTGGTCGAAATGGGCATCGTCCGCGATAGCCGGGTCTTTCCGGCTCTGGCCGTCCTGGCGCCGGCCCTGAGCCTGTCGGTCATCGCCTGCTGTTTCCGCGGCTATTTCCAGGGCCTGCAGCTCATGACGCCGACGGCACTGTCCCAGATGGCAGACCAGTTTGTCCGGGTCTGCACCATGCTCGTCCTGGCCTGGATTCTCTTGCCGAAGGGTCTGGAATGGGCCGCTGCCGGTGCCGCCTTCGGCGCCGTCCCGGGGGCGGCGGCAGGGCTGGTGCTCATCGCTTTCCTGTATTACCGTCACAGCCGCCATCCCATGCCCGATGACGACGGCGTCTTCGTCATCCAGTCGCCGCGGCGCATCATCCGCCGGCTCATCGTCCTGGCCGTGCCCGTAGCGGCGGCCAACATGCTCCTGCCGGCCGTGGCCAGCATCGACTTGTTCATCGTGCCCCTGCGTCTGGAAGCAGCTGGCTACAGCACCCATCAGGCGACGGCCCTTTACGGCTATCTGACGGGCATGGCCAACGGCCTGGTCCAGCTGCCGGCTATCTTGACCATCGCCTTGGCGACGAGCCTCGTCCCGGCCGTATCGGCTGCCTTTTCCCAGCGGAATCGGGACGTCATCCTCGACCGGACCGACACGGCCATGCGCATTGCCAACGTCATCACCGTGCCGGCCTGCCTGGGCCTGGCCGTCCTGGCCGTACCCATTTCCCGGCTCCTCTATGCGACGCCGGCAGCGGGGCCGGCCATCTGCGTCCTGTCCATTTCGGTCTTCCTCGTCGGTCTCCAGCAGATCACCAGCGGCCTTTTGCAGGGCATGGGCCATACGGCCGTCCCGCTGTACAACATGGCCGCCGCAGCCGTCGTCAAGATTATCCTCAGCTGGCACTTGACGGCCATTCCCTGGCTGGGCGAAGTCGGCGCCGCCTGGGCGACCAATGCCGATTTGGCCGTCGCTACGGCGCTCAATCTTTACTTTGCCCGTAAATACATTGCCTACCGCGTCCAGTGGGGCTACATCGGGAAACTCTTTCTGGCCGGCGCCGCCATGGCCGGCACGGCCTGGCTCGTCCACCACGCCTTGTTCGTCCTCTTCGGCAACGCCGTGGCCACCATCGCCGCCATCATGGCCGCAGCCCTGGTCTACCTCATCGGCCTCGTCGTCTTCCGGGCCCTCACGGCAGAAGATATCGAAAAAATCCCCGTCGTCGGGAAGAAAGTAAGCCGGCGGATACATTTGTAGGAAAGACGCAGGCCGCAGTCCGCGGGTGGCAGGCCAGAAAAAAATACACGGCCTGCGGCCGTATGCGTAGGGGCTGTCGCACGAAGGCTTCGGCCATCATGCGAGGCCCCTTTTACTTTATAGTTTGTAGTACGGAGTTTGTAGAAGCTGGTCTTAAATTTTTTACCATTTGCTACAAACTAAAAACTACAAACTTAAAACTCAAAAAGAGGCGATGTCGTCAGTTTGAATCTGTTGCCGCGCATGTCATCGGGGATGTACACAGGATTCACGCGGGACGCCTTAACAGGACGTCCCCTACGATGCGGCCTGCGACCGGTAGGGACGTTAGCCCCAAAACTCGATGAACGGCTCTAGGCTGCGGCCTGCGGGACGGCCTTTGGCCGTCCCTTGCTTTTTCCCGTTCTTTTTGCTATACTGGAAACAAATAGTTGAGCAAATCAACTAATTACTGAAGAAAAGGGGATGCAGCACATGGATTATTTGAAGGCTGGTCATGATTTCAGTGTCATCAACCAGCGTTCCCAAGCCTATGTGGTCGAAGCGTGCCGTCCTTGGAATTTGTCTTATTCGGAACATGTGACGCTCCTGAGTTTGTACAGCCACGATGGCTGCCGGCAGAATGAGCTCTGTCAGGTCATGCAGGCCGACAAAGCCCTGGTGGCCCGGAATCTGAAGACGCTGGAGGCGAAGGGATTCGTCAGCCGGCGCCAGCAGGGGACGGACCGGCGTTACAAGTATCTCTATTTGACGCCCAAGGCCCGGGAGCTGCAGGATACGATGGAAGAGATTTTAAGGAAATGGGTCGACGTCCTCGTCCAGGGCGTCGATGAGGTGACGCTGGGGCCGGCGTTGCAGCTCATGCATCAAGTGGCCGACAATGCCGCTGAAGCCGATATTGCTGCCCTTAATCCCACAAAGGAGATGAAGCCATGAAACGCGATTGGAAATATACAGTCCTCGTCATAGCCGTCCTGACGGCCTTGGGCCTGACAGGCTGCGGCCAGCAGACCCAGCAGGCCGAACAGCCCCAGCTGGTCAAGGCCATCCAGGTCGGCAGTGAAACGGCGGGCACGACGGCCGGTACCTATTCGGGGACGGTCAAGGGCCGATACCAGAGTAATTTGTCCTTCCAGGCCGGCGGCCGCATTACGGCCCGCAACGTCCAGCTCGGCTCCCAGGTCCATGCCGGAGACGTCCTGATGACGGTCGACCCGAAAGACGTGGCCCAGGCTGTCAATCAGACCCAGGCCCAGGTCGACGCCGCTGCTGCTCAGCTCCAGCTGGCCCAGTCCAATTTAACCCGTTATCAGCAATTATACGATATGGATGCCATCAGCGCGTCCGTCCTGGACCAGTACCAGACGGCTTACGACCAGGCTTCGGCCCAGTATAACCAGGCCTTGGCAGCCCAGCAGGCGCAGGAAAACCAGTTATCCTATACGCAGCTCACGGCCGATGCCGACGGCGTCATCTCAGCCGTATCGGCGGAAGTCGGCCAGGTCGTCGCTGCCGGCCAGACTGTAGTCACCCTGGTCCATTCAGGGGACCTGGAAGTCCAGGTCAATGTACCGGAAAATAAACTGGCTGATTTCCCGGTCGGCAAGAACGTGACCGTCACCTTCTGGGCCCTCCAGAACCAGCAGACCGCCGGTGTCGTCCGCGAAGTGGCTCCTATGGCCGATGCGGCGTCGCGGACGTACCAGGTCAATATTTCCCTGCCCAATCCGCCGGACGGCATGCAGCTCGGCATGACGGCTACGGTTGCCAACGGCAGTGAACAGGCAGCCGCTGAAGATACCTTCGTCCTGCCGCTGGCCGCCATCTATCAGACCGGCGACACGCCCCAGGTCTGGGTCGTCGGCAAGGATAAGACCTTGTCCCTGAAAGACGTGACGGTCCAGGATTTTGGCGATAATACGGTCAAAGTCACGGGCCTCAGCCGCGGTGATGTCGTCGTCACGGCCGGCGTCCATATGCTCAGTGAAGGACAGAAAGTCCGCGTAGAGGGGGAAGATGAATGAGAAATTTATCGGAAGTCTCTATTCACAACCGCGTCCTCGTCTGGTACTTCATCATCCTCGTCGCCATTGCCGGTATCTTTTCCTACATGAAACTGGGCCGCATGGAAGACCCGACGTATACGGTTCGGACTATGGTCGTCTCCGTCGCCTGGCCCGGTGCCACGGCGGAACAGATGCAGGAACAGGTGACGGATAAAATCGAAAAGAAACTGCAGGATACGCCGAACCTGGATTACATCAAGAGTTATTCCCGGCCCGGCCAGTCGGTCATCTACGTCTACCTCGACGACAAGGCGCCGCGCGACAGCATCCGCAGCACCTGGCATGAAGTCCGCAATTTGACGGAAGATATGAAGAAAGATTTGCCCGAAGGCGTCTATGGGCCCTATTACAACGACCGTTTCGACGACGTCTACGGTTCTATCTATGCTATCACCGGCGATGGCTATTCGTATGAAGAATTGCGTCAGAAAGCGGAAAAGATACGCCGCATGATGATGTCCGTCGACGATGTCAGCAAAGTCGAACTCGTCGGCGAACAGTCGGAAAAGGTCTACATCGAAGTGGCCAATTCCAAACTGGCCGAACTGGGCATTGCGCCGACGACCATCGCCAATGCCGTCAAAGGCCAGAACCAGATGACGCCGGCCGGCATGGTCGATACCCAGTCGGACAACGTCTACCTGCGCCTGTCCGGTGTCTTTGAAGACGTCGAAGCCATCCGCAACCTGCCCATCAATGCCAATGGCCGCGTCTTCCACCTGGGCGATATCGCCACGGTCGAACGGCGCTATACGGAACCGGCGGACCCGAAGATGTTCTATAATGGCAAGCCTGCCGTCGGTATCGCCTTGTCCATGAAGAGCGGCGGCAATAACCTCCAGCTCGGCGAAAACTTGAAGAAGTTGCAGGAAAGCTTCAAATCCGATTTGCCGGCCGGCATGGAAATCCACCAGGTATCGGACCAGCCGCAGGTCGTCAAAGAGTCCATCAGCGACTTTACCAACACCCTGCGTGAAGCCATCATCATCGTCCTCGTCGTCAGCTTCCTCAGCCTGGGACTGCGGACGGGCCTGGTCGTCGCTTTCTGTATCCCACTGGTCCTGACCGGCGTCTTCTGTGTTATGGAAGTAGCCGGCATCGACTTGCATAAGGTTTCCTTAGGTTCCCTGATCATCGCCCTGGGCCTCCTCGTCGACGACGCCATCATTGCCGTCGAAATGATGACGGTCCAGCTGGAGAAGGGCATGAACCGCGTCGATGCGGCCTGCTATGCCTTCAAGGCGACGGCCAAGCCCATGCTGACGGGGACCCTCATTACCTGCTCCGGCTTCATTCCCGTCGCCTTTGCCGATGGGGCAGCGTCGGAATTCTGTAAGGACTTGTTCCCGGTCATCACGGCGGCCCTGGTCTTGTCGTGGATCGTATCGGTCATGGTGGCGCCGCTCTTCGGCTATTACCTGATCAAGCCGAAAGTGGCCAAAGGCGAAGAGCCGGAGCCCTTGTATCAGAGCCGGTTCTACGTCTTCTTCCGCAAGGTCCTGACCTGGTGCCTGACCCACCGGGTATTAGTCATCGGCGGGACAGCGGCTATGTTCATCTTGTCCGTCGGCATGATGAAACTCATTCCCCAGGAATTTTTCCCGCCCTCTCTGCGGCCGGAACTCATCGTCGAAATGACCCTGCCTGAAGGCTCGTCCATGCAGGCCACGCAGAAGGAAGCATCCCGCTTTGCCCAGTATCTGGACAGTCAGCAGGCGAAGCTCAAGGATTATTCGTACTACGTCGGCGAAGGGGCACCGCGTTTCGTCCTGACCATCGAACCGGTCCTGCCGGCCAATAACTACGCCCAGTTCGTCGTCGTCGCCAAGGATATGCAGACGAGGGAAGAATTGACGCAGTCCATTAAACAGGAAATGGCCGACAAGTTCCCCAACGTCCGCTGCAACGTCAAGAACGTGCCCTTAGGGCCGCCGTCGGATTACCCCATCATGCTGCGCGTATCCGGCTACGATACGGATAAGGTCAAAGCCTATGCCCAGCAGATCGCGGCGCGCATTGCCAAGGACCCGAATACGGAAAATGTCTTCCTCAACTGGGACCAGAAAAATAAGATCATGCACGTCGACCTGGATCAGAATAAGCTGCGGGCTATGGGCATTTCCGGTGAAGACATTGCCCAGACCTTGTATACGGAACTGTCCGGGGCGACGGTCGCCCAATACTATGCGGCCGATAAGACCATCGGCATCCAGCTGCGCCTCCAGGACAGCGACCGCAATGACCTGGCCAAGATCAAGAGCCTGCCCGTCTACGTAGGCCAGGCCGGTTACGTGCCGCTGGAACAGATTGCCACTATTTCCTATAAAGGCGAAGATGGCCTCATCTGGCGCCGCGATTTGAAACCGACCATCACCATCAACGGCGGCATCAAGTCCGGTACGGCCAACGATGCGACGCAGAAAGCCTACGATTCCATTGCCGATATCCGGGAAAGCATGCCCTTTGGCTATACCGTCGAAGTCGACGGGGCCCTGGAAAACAGCCAGAAGTCCCTGAAGTACCTCCTGGTACCAGTACCGGTCATGGTCATCATTATCATGACCCTGCTCATGTTCCAGCTGCGCAGTCCGTCGCTCATGTTCCTGGCCCTGATTACGGCGCCTATGGGACTCATCGGCGTCTCCTGGGGGATGCTCCTCTTCGGGAAATCCCTGGGCTTCGTCGCCGATTTGGGCATCCTGGCCCTGGGCGGCATGATCATCCGCAACTCCATCATCCTCCTGGACCAGATACAGAAACATATGGCTGCCGGCGAAGACCCATGGCACGCCGTCATCGACTCAGCGGTTATGCGCTTCCGGCCCATCATGCTCACGGCCGCTGCGGCTATCCTGGGCATGATACCCCTCATGAAGAGCGTCTTCTGGGGCCCCCTGGCCGTCGCCATCGCCAGCGGCCTCTTCGTCGCCACCGTCCTGACCCTGCTGGTCCTGCCGACCATGTACGCCGCCTGGTTCAAAGTAAAGAGAACGAGTTAGCTTAGTGGCTCGTGGTTCGTGGCTCGTAGGGGCCGTCCTGAAAGGCGGTCCGCAAGGGCTCTCCTTATAGGAGAGCTGTCAGCGAAGCTGACTGAGAGGTTGCTCTTCATAGTTTGTAGTACGGAGTTTGTAGAAGATAGTTTTAAATTTAAGACCATCCGCTAACCACTAGCCACTAGCTACTAATCACTCAAAAAAGTCCTGTCGCACATGCGGCAGGACTTTTTTGCCATGATCCGAAAGCCTGAGGCGTCAGTCTTCCGGGTCCGTAGCAATGTCCGGTTCGTTCTTGCGGTTGAAGCCGATGATGCGGCGCGGCTTTTCGATGTCGTCGTGGCGGGGGACGGCGACGAGGAGCAAGTTGAGCTGGGAAATGTGCTGGACCAGTTCGACCGCCGAGCCGTCGGACAATTCGCCGTAGAAGACGATCATGTTCGGGTCCCAGTAGCCGATGTCCTGGATGCTGAAGGTGATGTCGCCAGCCGATACCAGGCGCCCGCCGGCCTGCATGTCGTCGGGCAGGCCCGATTCAAAGTTGTTGATCAGGGCGACGATGCGCTGATACATGTCGGAAGCCAGATAGGGCGCTTCCGGGTCGTCTTCTTCTTCCGGGACGGCGCCGGGCTGGAGGATAGTCAGTTCCTTTTCTGCAGCTGCCTCTTTTTCGGGGGCCTTTTGTTTTTTCTTATCGTTTACGTCTGCCATAAAAATCCCTCCTTATCATTCTCATTATATCATTTAGACATAGAATGAGGCAATTCCTGCTACTTTTTTCCGGGTAGCAGGCTTTTTTTCTTGGCATCCCTATGCTGATATGGTATAATGGTCAAGACATGCTGACATCAGGTAACATATTTTCACACGAAAAGAGGTTTTTTCTTCATGGAATATGTGAACGAGTTGGACACTATATCGGCGGGAGCTGCGAAAAAAGAGGCGGCTCTCAAGGTACATCGTCTTACGTTTATGGAGGCTACGATGATGGTCGTCGGGTCTACCATAGGTTCCGGTGTTTTAGGTTTAGCTTTTGCCAGTCGCAATGCCGGCTGGCCCGTCCTGCTTACGTGGCTTGTCGTAGCAGGCTTTTTTTCTATCATCTCCATGCTCTATGTCGCCGAAGCGACGCTGCGCACCACGAGGCCCTTACAGCTGTCGGGCCTGGCTGAAAAGTACGTCGGCAAGATCGGTTCCTGGCTGATTTTCTTTTCCGTCGGGGCCACGTCGTTTTGCAGCCTCATCGCCTATACCAGCGGCTGCGGCAAGATATTGAGCGAATTCTTCGGCATTTCCCTGGAAATGGCCAGCTGCCTCTTTGCCCTCGGGGCGACGAGCGTCGTCTGGCTGGGCCTCAAGGCAACCGGGGTAGCAGAGAAATATTTGAGTTCAGGTATGACGGCCATGCTTATTCTCCTCGTCGGCGCGTCACTTTTTTCGGCCCGCGTACCTGTCGCAGATATCCTCTATACCCACTGGATGTATGCCGTGCCGGTCTTCAACATTGCCGTCTTCTGTTACGCTGTCCAGTACATCGTACCGGAAATTTCCCGGGGCTTCACGCACGAACCGGGGAAACTCGTCCCGTCCATCCTGGTCGGGGCCGGCATTTCCTTCGTCATCCTGGCTCTGGTCCCGCTGGCCGTCTTTCTCATGCTGCCCGTCGATGAAATTTCGGAAGTCGCGTCCTTATCCTGGGGCCGCGCCCTGGGGTCGCCGGTCTTCTTCGTCATCGTCAATGCCTTTGCCTTCTGCGCCATGCTGACGTCATTCTGGGCCATTGCCGAAAGTTTCCTGACCAACATGATCGACCGCCTGGGCTTCAAGTCGGAAACGGATATCCGCACGCGGGCGGCCTGCCTGGCCTTCATCGTCATCCCGCCGGTCCTCCTGGCCTACAGCGGCCTCGTCGGCTTCGTCAACGCCATCTTCAGCGCCGGTACCTTCGGTGGCATCATCATGTCCATCCTGCCCGTCTTCATGCTGCGCAGTTCCCGGAAACACGGCGACAAGAAACCGTGTTGGCAATGCGGCTGGATCGCCCATCCCATCATGCAGACCCTGGTCGTCCTCCTCTTTGCCAGTGCCGGCGTCTACGCCATCCTCAGCCTCTGCGGCTGGCTGCCTGCGGCGTGGTAGGATAGCATTTGTAATCTGCAGAGTATTTTTAGGATAGTAGGGGGCGCTACGTGGGCGACCCGTTAGGAATTGGGACAATTTTTCTGGCAAGTAGGTCGGGAAATCGTACATATCCCGGAAGCGGCTGTTGCATTATGCATTTTTGGCTTAATGCGACAGCCTCTTTTTTTTTGCTTCCCGTGCCTCTGTAACGCGTTACCTATAAAGAAGAGAGAAGAGAGAGGAGCCGCGGCTTTTTTCTCGGAATCAGATGCGGCGTTCCGCCGCGACAGACTCAAACTGACAACGACGCTTCGGGAAGCCCTCAGCGCGTAGC